>Ga0194038_1000044_pt1 | contig 52352 bp, 60 predicted proteins | sample JunL226m_MetaG_FD_148630 | JGI IMG/M metagenome (GOLD analysis project Ga0194038, IMG submission 148630) | Anoxic zone freshwater microbial communities from boreal shield lake in IISD Experimental Lakes Area, Ontario, Canada - Jun2016-L227-6m | ecosystem: Environmental > Aquatic > Freshwater >... | reverse complement strand
GTATGGGTACTCATATTGCCTGGGGTTTCTTAGCAGCGATCTGGTTATATCTCGTCTTGGGATTCATTCGTCCCATCATGATGGGCAGCTGGAGCGAAGCAGTTCCATTTGGAATTTTCTCGCATCTGGACTGGACCGCCGCTTTTTCACTACGCTACGGAAATTTATTCTATAACCCATTTCACATGCTTTCGATTGCTTTCCTATATGGATCAGCACTCTTGTTTGCAATGCATGGCGCAACCATTTTGGCAGTGAGCCGCTTTGGTGGCGAACGTGAGATTGAACAAATTGTAGATCGTGGTACAGCTTCAGAGAGAGCTGCTTTGTTCTGGAGATGGACCATGGGCTTTAATGCCACGATGGAATCGATTCACCGTTGGGCTTGGTGGTTTGCTGTCTTGACGCCTTTAGTTGGCGGTATCGGAATTTTGCTCACTGGCACAGTGGTAGATAACTGGTATTTATGGGCAGTAAAGCACAATGTCGCACCTTCTTATCCTGATGTTTTTGGCACCCCAATACCGGACCCAGCTACTTCTGGATTTACACCGCCGCCTCCACCTGCTAACACAGGAGTTAAGCCATGAAGCAATTTAGAACATTTCTGATATTGCCGGCTTTATTGGCAAGTATATTTTTGCTTTCCGGCTGTGAGAGACCACCAATAGAAGCTGTCCAGCATGGTTACCGTGGAACTGCCATGGATTTAATTTATAACCCGCGCTTATTGGCTGAGCAAGCTGCAAAAAATGCTGTACCTGCCTCCAATGGTCCAGTACCAGCAGAAGGGCCCAAAGCAGGGGCAGTATATAAAAATGTAAAAGTCCTCAATAATTTGAGTGTTGGTCAATTTACTTCATTCATGGTTTCCATGACCAGCTGGGTTGCGCCTGAGCAGGGCTGTACTTATTGCCATAATCCTGCAAACTTTGCTGATGACTCCTTGTATACCAAGAATGTTGCGCGCAATATGATTTTGATGACTCAGCGTGTGAATACTCAATGGCAAGATCACGTCGCTCAAACTGGTGTGACTTGCTATACATGCCATCGGGGTAACAACATTCCGCAAAATGTGTGGTTCAAGGATCCTGTAGAAAAGGTTGGTAACGGCTTGTTGGGTAATAAGAATGGTCAAAACACGCCAGTTGATGGATCTGGCTATTCATCCTTGCCAAAGAATACCTATACAGATTATTTGCTTAATAACGGTAAGATTCGCGTCAATGGCGATACTGCATTACCCACAGGCAATAAGAGCAGCATCAATGAAACCGAAGCTACCTATGGATTAATGATCCATTTCTCAAAGTCTTTGGGTGTCAATTGCACATATTGTCATAACACTCGGGCCATAGCATCTTGGGAACAAAGCCCGCCTCAAAGGGCTAAAGCTTGGTATGCTATTCGAATGGCACAAGATATTAATAATAATTACATGGTGCCTATCACGGGATTATTTCCTCCACATCGTTTAGGGCCAACTGGAGATGTTGCTAAGGCGAACTGTGGTACTTGCCATCAAGGTGCTTACAAGCCGCTTTATGGAGTATCGATGTTATCTGACTATCCTTTCTTAACTGGCCCAGCTAAGCCGGCACTAAAGGCAAAAGATGCTCCTCCACCTCCAGCAAAATCAGTGGCAATGAAGTAATCTATAGTTCGTGATAACCAATAGCGTCATAGGATAAATATGACGCTATTTTTTTGTAGAAAAGTTGGTTTGTAGAAATGTTAAAGAAAGCTGACTTTAAGGAAGATATATCCACCGCAATTGTGATTGGAAGTGGATTTGGTGGGTTAGCAGCAGCAATTCGTTTGTCTTGTAAAGGCTACAAGGTCATTGTTTTAGAAAAGCTGGATGCTCCAGGGGGTAGGGCATACGTCCATCATCGTGATGGCTATACCTTTGATGCGGGCCCAACTATTATTACTGCACCATTCCTGCTTAGTGAGCTATGGGAATTATGTGGCAAGAAGATGTCTGATGATGTGGACCTTCGCTTAATGGATCCTTTCTATCGTATCCGTTTTGATGATGGAACCCATTTTGATTACACCGGTGACCCTGCCAGAATGCGCGCTGAAGTTGCTAAGTTTGCACCGGAAGACTTGCCGGGTTACGAGCGATTTTTGGCCGAAGCAGAAAAATGCTACAAGCTTGGATTTCAAGAGTTAAGCTCTACTGCATTTGATTCGATTGGCGATTTAGTTCGTGCCATTCCATCGATGATTAAGATGCGTGCATGGGAGAGTATCTATAAATTGGTTGCACGCCACTTAAAGAACGACAAAATACGTCAGGTGATGAGTTTTCATCCGCTCTTAATTGGTGGCAATCCTTTTTCTGTTACAGCTGTCTATGCACTCATCAACTCTTTAGAACGACGCCATGGCGTGCACTCTGCGATGGGTGGCACAGGCTCTTTAATTAAAGGCTTAGCAGGTTTATTAGCGGGTAGAGGAGTGCAAATTCGCCTGAACTCTGAGGTGAAGCGTATCGAAGTAGTTGATGGAAAAGCTAAAGGTGTAACACTCGCAAATGGTGAATTTATTCCTTCCGATATTGTGATCTCGAATGCTGATGCTGCTTGGACCTACCAAAAGTTAATAGCGCCTGAACACCGAAAAGTGTGGACCGACTCCAAGGTAAATAGTAGTAAATACTCAATGAGCCTTTTTGTTTGGTACTTTGGTACAGATAAGCAATATCATGATGTCCCTCACCATATGATTTTGCTAGGCAAACGTTACAAAGAGCTATTGACAGACATCTTTAAGAAACATGTACTGGCCGATGACTTTAGTCTGTATTTACATAGACCAACTGCTACTGATCCGTCTTTAGCGCCTGCTGGAGGAGATGCATTTTATGTATTGGCCCCAGTACCGAATTTAGCAAGCGGCACAGACTGGGCTAAAGAGGCCGAGCCTTATCGTCAAGCGATTGCTAAGTACTTAGATGAAAGTGTTCTGCCTGGATTTGAGAAGCACGTAAAGACCTCCTTTCTCATGACCCCGCAAGATTTTCAGGATCGCCTCTTATCCGTCAAAGGCGCTGCTTTTGGCTTTGAACCCCTATTGCTCCAAAGTGCTTGGTTTAGACCTCATAACCGCAGCGAAGATGTCCAAGGCCTTTATATGGTTGGAGCTGGAACTCATCCAGGTGCGGGTATCCCCGGTGTTTTATCTTCAGCAAAAGCATTGATGTCAGTAGTAGCCGAACCTAGAAAAGCCTTAGCATGAGTCAAAATCTTATAGATCTTCAAGAGTGCGTCGCGACAATGCGAGATGGATCAAAGTCCTTCTTTGCTGCCTCAAGAATTTTGCCTCAGAGAGTAAGGGATCCTGCGACTGCGCTCTATGCATTTTGTCGGATTACCGATGATGTGGCTGATGCAGTAGATGCAGAACCTGATGCTATCCCAAAATTACGTGAACGACTTGATCGAATCTATCAAGGTACGCCAGATGACATTGCCGCTGATCGCGCCTTGTCGATTGTCGTTAAAGAATTTGATTTGCCAATTAGCTTGCCTCTAGCGCTCATTGAGGGTTATGAGTGGGATACCCAGTTTAAAACTTACGATAGCTTAGAAGATCTTCTGGATTACTGTGCACGCGTTGCTGGCACGGTGGGTGCAATGATGTGTGTGATCATGGATCGCAGGGAGCCTGAAACTTTAGCAAGAGCTTGTGAGCTTGGACTTGCAATGCAGCTCACCAATATTGCTCGCGATGTTGGTGAGGATGCTGCAAATGGAAGAATCTATTTGCCACTTTCTTGGTTAAGGGAGGCAGGCCTAGATCCGCAAGCTTGGCTTAGTAAGCCTGAGTTTAACCAGCAAATTGCTAGCGTCATTGCTCGACTCTTAAAGCATGCTGATGTTTTGTATTCTCGAGCAGAGAACGGAATTTCGGATTTACCATGGGATTGCCGTCCCGCTATCCAAGCTGCTCGTCTAATTTATGCCGAGATAGGCAGGCAGGTAGAAAAACTCAATTTAGATTCTGTCTCTACAAGAGCTTATGTCCCCTCTAAGAGAAAAGTGATTCTTTTAGCGGAAGCCTTTACAGCAATTTCTAAAGTTTTTTCTAGGCAGCATCAAGTTGATGCTGATAAAGCAATTCAGTATTTAGTAGATGCAGTCATTGAGATTCCACATGAAAAGCGTTTTGAAGGAACAACACACGATCATTTGCTGTGGTTTGTAGAACTGATGGAGAGACAAGAGCGTCGTCGTAATCCTCGTAAAAGTGGTAGGGCCTTACAGTAATTCATAGGCCAACTACCAAGTAATACGAGGCATTCTCCAGGGCAACATGAATTGGGTTGCAGCTGATGTAAGTTTTGGAACATTTAAGGTCTCATGAAAAGAGACTACTTTTTCGCCTAACAGTTCCGAATTTAAAACAGAGCGGGTATAAAAAGGCGTATTTTCTAAAACCTGGATCACATCTAGGCTTTCAGCACTTTGATTGCGCATATGCCCTTGGATGCCCCAGATCGTTTTTGGTAGAGCTTGCCTGGGAGGGGGCTCAAAATGATCAATCGTGCCATTTGGATTAAAAGTGAGCGCCAATATTTTTTCTTCAGAACTCTTTTCTCGTACGTCATAAATGACTGAAGTTCTGCCGCCGCTCATTTCTGCTCTTGACCAGTCCCATTCATGAAAAGATTTGCTGATAGGCTCATCACCTTCATTTGAATCTAAATAGGCATTACCTTCCCATTGCAAGTTGGGAGAATTTAAGCGCACCTTAACTCTTGCTGAAGGGGCAAGAGGTCCCCAACGGTGTTTGCCTGCAGCATCTAATGGTGTACTAAAGTTAAATAGGGTATTAGGATAGAGCTCAACAGTGCCTGAAACTTTTTGCCCTAAAGGAACTGCGCGCTCTTCAATCTGTACGATTAATTTATTGCCATCCCAGCGTAGATTGCTAGGACCAATCACAAATTCAGTAGAGCTGCGGGATATTTGTTTTTCCCCGCGTTCCGTCATAGCCCAGCGATTTTTCCCTTTGCTATAAATGGCAACATTAAGTGAGCAATGATTTTCAGGGTTCACTAAGGTCTGACCTCTTCTAGCCCATGCATAGTAGGGAGAAAATACACTACCAACAAATGCGATTAAGACAATGCCATGTTGACCATCATCACTTAGTGCGTCGATGTACCACCAGAGATAAGCGTTCTGCCCGACAGCTTGGTCAAACCGAGGTGTGCCATCAGGGTTGCGGCCGCCATGCGTCCCGATAGTGCTGCCATTGGAACTCCCGGCCCTGGATGAACGCTGCCCCCCGCTAGATAAAGACCCGGAATCGGGCTCTGTGCTGATGCTCGCCCAAAAGTTTCCATCCATCCATGGTTGGCTTGGCCATAGAGGGCTCCCCCCGTCGCCGGAAAGAGCTGGTTGAAAATAGCGGGTGTCGTACGGTGACATATTGCGCTGTCCAAATCGATGTTCAAACCACATTGTTGCAGAAGACCAAAGGTTTCGTGTTCGCATTTTTCTAGTTCCTGGATATTAAATTCAGATTGATCGCCCTTTGCTGGGGCATTCACAAGACATAGCAGTCTTTGCTCATCAGATTTACTTTCGTGGGCGTCACCTTGATCTTGAGCGCAGACATAGACGGTCGGTTTTTGGGGAAGTCGCCCGGCTTTAAAGATATCGTCAAACTCAGCCTGATAATTTTGATTGAAGAAAACATTGTGGCGCACCAAAGGAAAGCCCTCAGTTTTGGTATTTATTGACCAAGTAACTGCTGAAAGGGATCTCTTAGCCGGTGAGGGCGGAGTCATCTTTGTATTGAATGCTTTTATTCCCTCTGAATTAAGAAGACCCGTTTGGAGAGCAGCAATGTCACCATTGAAAATAACGTGATCTGAATAGAGGAGGGTTCCATCCGCTAACCGTACTCCACTGACCTTGCCATTCTTGAGAAGGATTTCTTCACAAGTTTTGCCAGTCACAAATTGCACACCTTTATCTTGCGCTAACTTGCGAATGGCCGCAACAAGGCTATACATACCGCCTTCTATCGCCCATACTCCTTGGGTTTCAACATCCGCAATCAACATGAGGGTTGCTGGTGCTTGATAGGGTGAGGAGCCACAATAGGTTGCATAACGACCAAACAATTGGTGCAATCTAGGATCATGGAAATAATTTCCTAAGGATTTCCAGAGAGTATTGAATAAGCCAATGTCGTATAAGACCTTAGACCCAGCAATTCCTAAGTCAGTAATCATGCCGCCAAAGTTCGGTTTAGCTGAGAGCATATAAGGCTTTTCAAGTGCTTTATAGAGATCGCGACATTGGGCAGAAAATTGGAGAAACTGTTTTGCTTCAGCGGGAGAAGAAAATTCTGCAATCGCTTGTGCAGATTGCTCAGCATTGGAGAATAAATCTAATCTCTCATCTTTACTCCAGGCATGTCTTGCCAGAATATTGAGTTTCTCTAGCTTTAACTCAGATTCTAGGGTAGTACCTGCTTTTTCAAAGAGGGCATCAAAAACCCAGCGCATCGTAAAGACTGTAGGACCAGAGTCAATAGGGACGCTCACTAGCGGATCATTGGAGCAATTAATTTGACGAATCTTGCCGCCAACTTGAGATTCTTTTTCAATCAGGACAACCTCAATGCCAGAGGAGGCGAGATCAAGGGCGCAAGTGAGTCCACCAATGCCACCACCAATAATAATGATGGGAGTTTTAGCCAAGTGTTCTCCCCTTCCAGCTACCTTGCGCATCAAAGGGTAGGTAACGAGAGAACATCGATTCAGAAAAATAATGACCGCTCAAAGCCGCGCGGATAGCATGCTGATGTGCTCCCTGTCTGGCATATTCGTCCATTGCTGCCTGAGATTCCCAGATTGTAAAAGTAGCCTGGCGAAAAAAAGGCGCCTCACCGACACCCGCTGCAATGATGCAGCCCGATGATTGCTCAAGAGACACTTCTGCTGCAGGTTGCTTGCGCCAAAATGGTATGCAATAGATAGGCTTAATTGAAGCTCTTGTAATCGAAACGATTGGGCCTGATTGTGGGGCCTGCGCTGTAATTTGCGGAGCAAATCCTGACCACCGACCTTTTAGTGAATACGCTTTGAGTTTTACAGAAAAGAAATCTTTTGCATGCTCTTTGTACCATCGCATGAGCTTGGAAGATTGGCAAAATGTATCGAGACTAGCGCCATCTTGAAAGACACAAAAAAGCGCTTGATGGGTTCCGCTTGGATGAATGGAGAAGCCGCCATTTTTTCCTGAGCCCATATGTTTGTAGAACTCAAGACCTGGCGTCGACCAAAGCCATAGCCTTGCAAACATGAGTCTTAAAATACCACTGATTTTTGCTGATGACTGGATATCTACAAGAACCATCAGTGCAACTTGACTGCTCATCACTGACTTTCTAATCAATATCCTTATTGGAGTCTACTAGGCCATACTTTCTGAGTTTGATGTATAGACTTTGTCTAGATAAGCCCAAGATTTCCGAAGCAGAAACACGATTATCTTTAGTCAGATCTAATGCAGCTTTGATACAGAGCTGCTCAATCAAGTCAGTGGTTTCAGCAAGGATATCTTTCAGGGGCACTTTTCCAACTAGCATCGACAACTCTTGAGAGCTTCGCACGAGTTTTTTGTCAATGCGCTTATCTTTATTTTGTCTTGAATCTACTTGCCGGAAGATCATTCCAATACAAGCATGTGGTTGAGCTACCGATACTGCTGAAATATCAACTAACTTAATACTACTGCTAGCATTGCTAATCGAAGAGATACAGGATTGGGAGCTTGATCTACCTTTTAGAGATTGCATCATGAGATCAAAATCTGCTGTCTCTGGACCTAGATAATTTCGTATATTAGTACCAATTAAATCTTGTTCGCTCTTAGTGCTACTCAATTTATTAAAGGCTTTGTTTGCTTTCAGGATAAGGCCCTCTGGCGTACACACGACAAAACCATAGGCATTATTTTCAATAGCCTTAACTGTTAAAGAGTCAGAATCCAATAGACTAGATGTATTATCTATATCCTGTGGCTTCAGATTAAGCAACAAGTAGGGTGCCCCACCGTTAGTGAAAGAAGTTGCACTGATTTGAACCGCTTCACCTCTGCTAAACACTGTTTTTAGAATCTTAGGCTCATTAGTATCTTGAATATTTTGCAGAAAATTTTTGGCGTTGCTGAGTTCATTGGCAGGTAAGAGCGATAGAAGAGATTGTCCAATACAGTTATTTTTAGCTAGCAAGAGTTGCTTAATGGCATTTTTGTTTATCTCGACTATTGGATAGGCATCATCTTTTCTAACGATGATGATAGATTCAGTACCAATTTCAAAGATAGATCGAAAACGCTCTTCTAGCTGACTGATTAGTAGGTAGTTTTGACTAATTTCTTTTTGAGCTGCAACTAAATTCTGCTGTAACTTAGCGGTCTCTGCAAGATCTCTGCCAATAACGATAATCTTTTTATTAGACAAAGTCTTGATAGAGGCGCACATCATCGGCAATGCAATATTTTTTTCATTGCCGATCACATTAATCTGTCTAAACTTGGAGAGATTGTTTGGGTTAGCATCGTCTAGCAAGCGCTGCACTTTTGTTCTGCTATCTGGCTCGACAATATCTAACCATTTTTTCCCGATGAGATCATCTGGAATATGTTTTGTTAAATGCTGATTTACAGAATACACGTTCTGTATTGCCCCCAAATCATCTAAAACAAATGAAATATCTGCAGAAGCTTGTGCAAGTTGACTAAGTTCTTTGCTATTTAAGCCAAGATAGAGTTTTTCTGGATGAAGTGAGTTGGGCATCTTAATTTAAGCTTGCTCTTCGAGCTAATATGTCCGCAACTTTTTTAATGGCTTCTTCTGCCGTTAGGGCGCAAGCATCTGCAGAGCAGGCATTAACCAATTCTGGTTTGAAATCGAATAATGGGCCGCCCACCATAGTCAGTATTCCCTTGTTTTTTGAGACCTTTTTTACTTCGCTTAGCAATGCTTCCATAGTACCCCATTGATCCTCGCAGGAGATAGAAATTGCCAATAAATCATAGGCTTGTAAATCAATTCGCTTTTTTAGCTCTGCGCTAGTCATTTCAATTTCAACGGTCGTATTCCAGCCATTTAACTTGAAGAATTCACCCAATATTAAGATTCCTAGGGTGTGTTGTGAGCCCGGAGCATTAATAAGAAGGGCATTTCCCTGGAAATCATTTAAATGACCTTGGCTCATAAAGATAGGGCTGAGCTGGTGAATCAGGTTCTGAGCGCGTCCCAGTGCCATGGTCACCTCAGTAAAGCTGTTTTCATCGGTTTCCCAGAGTTGCTGTAAGCGCCTAGTTGATGCTGGGATTAGATCTATATAGAGCGAAACCAGGCTATGACCCGATTTTTGCATCCTATCTATGTAGGTGAAGCATTCCTCTATCGGGCCATCTAACAATTTCTGGCAAAAGTCGACTATTTCCCTTTGTTTTACTTTAATTTCACTACTTTGGTTGGCAGCCTCTAGATTGGCAGATTCGATCTTATGCCCCATGAGCAAGCGGGGGATGATTTCAGATTCTATGGTTTTATTGAGCCACAGCATCATTTCTGAATTATCTAATTCGCCTAAATTAGATTGGAATGTTTTTTTCAGCGAGTCCGGCAAAACTCATCTCCTAAGGATGCAGTGATTGATGCAAATGATGGATGCTAAATGCTGCACCGCAAAAATTAATGAATTCTTTGCCCTCTAAGGACCTAACTTGTAACAAATTAATAACAAATCCATTTGGCATTCTTTTTACATAAATTGCCATAGGGAAACTACTAATAATAGGGTTACCCCGAGGGGTATATTTCCCCAAATACCGTAAACTTTGGTTGACACTTTTAGACTTTAAAAGTGCGCTCTTCATTGTTTTAGAGGTGTTTTAGAAAATTTAACAGATAGTGCATGGAAAATACATATAGACCACTTTATACCCCAGAAGAAAGGGTAAGAAGAGATGCAACTAAATGGACTTTGGTTCAAGGAATTTTAGCGCCTATTCAGTTTGTAGTTTTTCTAGTCAGCCTCTACCTAGTATTGCGTTTTTTAATCACTGGAGAGGGCGAGCATGCCGCCAATATTTCGGTGGTGGTTAAAACACTGACGCTTTACACCATCATGATTACTGGTTGCATTTGGGAGAAGGTCGTTTTCAATTGCTACTTATTCGCGCCAGCATTCTTTTGGGAAGATGTATTCAGTATGCTGGTATTGCTATTGCATACCCTGTATCTGGTGGCACTTGGAACTGGGTATTTAGATCAAACTCAATTAATGATTTTGGCTTTAGCAGCATATGCCACTTATGTTATCAATGCAGGCCAATTCATTTGGAAGCTGCGGATGGCGCGCTTAGATGAGGCAAAAAAAAAGTTGGCAATTGCCGCCTCCAATCCTTCAATGGCAAGTGTTCAAGTAGTGACCCCTGGCATTTCAAGCACTACCTTGACAGGCTTAAGTGCAGTAGAGGCAGAAGAATTGCATCGCAATCTGATTCAAGGCACGCAATTTTTTGGTTTCGTAGCGGCAATAGCCCATCTATTGGCTTACATCTATTCCCCGTGGTTGAAATAATTAAAGGTCATTTTTAGCGATGCTTGAAAACTCTTACACTCAAAAGCGCACTCAGCTTCAGGAGTATTTTGATCGTACAGCAGTAGATGCTTGGGCCAAACTAACCTCTACCGCCAAAGTGAGCGGTATTCGTGCCAAAGTTCGTGCTGGGCGCGAAGAGATGCGCCATGTGTTGCTCAGTTATTTACCGAGTGATTTGACCGGCCAGCGTGTTTTAGATGCTGGCTGTGGAACTGGAGTCTTAGCTGCTGATTTAGCAAAGCGGGGCGCTCATGTTGTAGCCATTGATCTCTCACCAACATTAGTCGATTTGGCAAGAGAAAGAATTGGCCAAGATGTTGGATCCGGTTCAATCGAGTTTCGCTCTGGCGATATGTTAGATCCAGCCTTGGGTGAGTTTGATCATGTTGTTTGTATGGATTCGATGATTCACTATCACCATTTAGATATTGCTGATGCGATGGCCAAGCTTGCGGATCGCACCCGAGCCAACATTGCTTTTACCTTTGCGCCGAACAATGCAGCTCTCAGCACATTGTTGACTATAGGCAGCGTATTTCCGAGAAGTGATCGGTCGCCGTTTATTCAGCCGATTTCGATTGACTCTCTCACGAGAACCTTTAGCAAGCATGATGGTCTAGCAGATTGGGCGCCAGTAAGCACCCAAAAAGTACAGCGCGCTTTTTATTTTTCACAGGCTATGCGTTTAAGCAAAAAGCAGGCCGATCAAAATAAAGTGCAATCAAAATGAAAATGTTTACTCTGACCTGGCGCGGCAAAGAGTTATTTGAAAATTGGAAGAGAGTGAGTCCAAGGTTCTTGCCTTTTGCAGATATCGCCACCAAAGAGTTGCCATTAAGTCGTCTCTTAAGGTTGTCTTTATTCCAGGTCTCGGTTGGCATGGCAATGGTGATGCTGATTGGCACGCTCAATCGGGTCATGATTATTGAATTGCAGGTCAGCGCCGCTTTAGTTGCGATTATGGTTGCTTTGCCACTGCTTTTTGCTCCTTTTAGAGCTCTGGTTGGATTTAAGAGCGATAGTCATAAATCATTTCTGGGATGGCGCAGAGTCCCTTATATCTGGATCGGCTCTTGGTTGCAGTTCGGCGGCTTTGCGATCATGCCCTTTGCATTAATTTTGTTATCTGGCGACACCACATGGCCTGCTTGGTTTGCACAAGGCGCAACGGGACTTGCATTTTTATTAGTCGGCGCTGGTATGCAGACTACTCAAACTGCTGGTCTCGCTTTAGCATCTGACTTAGCTGAACCCCAAGCAAGACCTAGAGTAGTCGCGCTAATGTACATGATGCTCTTGGTAGGTATGGCGGTAAGCAGCGCCATCTTTGGGTATTTACTCATTGATATCACTCCGATTCTTTTGATTCGGGTAGTGCAGGGTGTTGCAGCAACCACTTTAGTACTCAATTTAATTGCAGCTTGGAAGCAAGAGCCGCGTCAGCCTCATTTAACTGCTCACGCTATTCCAACCCCCAGTTTTAAAGAAACATGGGCTGCCTTTTCCAAGCAGGGCAAAGTAATGCGCTTCTTGGTCGCCTTAGGTTTAGGTACAGCAGCATTTAGCATGCAGGATATTATTTTGGAGCCTTATGGCGCTGAGGTATTGGGTCTATCAGTAAGTGCTACTACAGTATTAACGAGCCTTACATCCGTGGGTGCTCTAGTTGCTTTCGGTGTAGCTGCGCGTTATTTGAATCGCTCGATTGATCCGTACCGCCTCGCTTCGATTGGTGCCTTATTCGGCATTCTGGCGTTTAGTTGCGTCATCTTCTCTGAACCATTACTTTCTCCCATGCTATTTCGTTGTGGCGCATTTTTGATTGGCTTTGGAGGCGGGTTATTTTCTGTGAGCACTTTAACTGCCGCAATGAGTTTTGAATCAGGTGGGATGAATGGTTTAGTTCTTGGTGCTTGGGGTGCAGTGCACGCTACTGCCTCTGGTATTGCGATCGCAGCTGGCGGCGTTATCCGTGATCTGGTTTCCAGTCTAGCGACTAGTGGTTTTTTAGGTGACGGCCTACTTTCTACTGCCACAGGCTATAGCTTTGTGTACCACATTGAATTTTATTTGTTGTTTGCTACATTGATTGCGATTGGTCCTTTAGTCATTATGAACAAAGCACCAGTGATGAATGTTTCGAAGAAGTTTGGTTTAGATGAATTACCAAGTTAAGTAGTGACACTGTATGTTTTTTCACAATAAGCGTTATTGTTAAAAGGGAGAGCAAGATGGCAACTGGAGCAATTACTGGATATGTGGATGTTGCACAAATAGTTCTATATGCATTTTGGGTATTTTTTGCAGCCCTCGTTTATTACCTTACTGTAGAAAGTAAGCGTGAAGGCTTTCCATTGGAGTATGACGTTCGTGGCGAGACGCGACGAGCAGATGGAATAGCTGGTATGCCGGCACCAAAAACTTTCCATACAGAGTTTTGGGGTGATGTAACCGTACCAAAGGACGAGCCTCTTGAAAAAGTGGCTGCTAGACCTTCAAGCTACTTAAATGGCGCCCCTTTAGTTCCAACAGGCAATCCTATGTTGGAGGGCGTTGGGCCTGGAGCCTTTGCAAAACGTGCAGATATTCCTGATATGACTTCAGAAGGTCAAAAACGTATTTTGCCCGGACGTTTGCTCGGTCAATTTAGCGTAGCCAAACAAGATAAAACTCCAGTTGGCATGCAGGTCATAGGGGATGATGGCGTGGTTGCCGGCACCGTTAAAGAGCTCTGGATTGATCAGGCTGAAGTGGTGATTCGTTATTTTGAAATTGAAACCTTGCCTGAGTTCGGTAGCAGAAGAGTATTGCTGCCAATGAACTTTTCTAGAATCGGTAAAGATTCAATTAAGGTGGAATCAATTCTTGGCAATCAATTTGCTTTGGTACCAGGCTTAAAGAGCCAGGATCAAATCACCCTGTTGGAAGAAGAGAAGATCATGGCTTACTTTGGTGGTGGCACTTTGTATGCAACCCCTGAGCGTCAAGAACCCCTCATTTAAATTGCTATAAATTGAAAGTATTTCGTGAATCAAAAAGCATATGAATCAGCAGAGCATGAGTTTGAGGCAGCCTTAGGGTTGCCCGAACCATTGCCTGCTGGCGAAACGATTCTTTGGCAAGGTGCTCCTAGTTGGACTGCTATGGCTAAATATGTATTTCGTCTGCAATGGCTCGCAGTGTATTTTGCAGTGATTGTGGTTTTGCAGGTCTTTTCAGTAGCGGGTAGTGAAGGCGGGCTAGCTGCAGGTTGGAGTAGCGTTGCGCTCGCTGTGTTTTTGGCGCTTATCGGATTGCTGTTAATCGGGCTTATGGCTTACTGGTCAGCAACTACTACCATGTATACCTTAACGAATCGTCGGATTGTGATGAGGGTGGGCATTGTTCTCACGGTTACCTTCAACCTCCCATACAAATCACTGAAAAGTGCAGATCTGAAGTTATATAAAGATGGCACTGGTGATATTCCGATGCAAATCGGCACTGAAGATAAGATTGCGTTCTTTCATTTATGGCCTCATGTGCGGCCTTGGCGCTTGGCAAAACCAGAGCCAATGATGCGTTGTATTCCAGATGCAAAACAGGTAGCGACCCTGCTCACAGAGGCCTGGATGGCATCAACAGGTTTAACTAAGCGAGAGACTCAAGATCTTGCTGTTGAGGAAGTTGGGGTGCAGACGGCATGAGCGTTACTCAAGGAAAAGATTTTTTATCTCCGATTGCGAAAATGCTGATCGCTGATGTAGTCATTATTGTTTTATTACTGGTATTTATTAATAGCCGTGACCTAAGTACAGTGCGTGAACCCGATGCATCCCCAGTAAAAGTGTTACAGCTGCGCTTTGAAGATCGTTCTGACGGCTCAATCGCAGTCATTGATTACAAAACTGGAAAGCAAATCGATGCAGTGCAAGGTGAAGCAGGTTTTGTAAGGGGCACTCTGCGTGGCCTTGCGCAAGAAAGAAAGCGTAGGGGATTGGATAGCGGGCCACCCTTTGAGTTGATTTATCGAGCTGATGGCCGTTTAACGTTATCAGATACTGCAACCGGCCGTTTGGTTGATTTGGAGTCTTTCGGACCTACCAATGCAGGAACATTCTTTAGGTTATTTAATGCGTCAAATGCAGTAGCAGTGAGCAAGTCATAAATCTTTATTGGAGTTGGAAATGAATTTAGATAGCGCAGAAAGCATGTTACAAAGTCAGATCCCTGCAAAGGGTTCAATTAATGATTCCACCAAAATGGCATTGGAAGATGCGGTATTAAGCCCGCGCTTTTATACAACCAATTTTAAAGAGATGGATCGTATCAGTATTGATTCCTTGCGACCAGAGTGGGATGCATTGATGGCAGAGTACGAGGGTGATAACAATGCCGACCACTTTCAGCGTCCTGCAGATATGGATAAGGATTATTCCAATCTTCACCCAGCCTTATATGATGAGTTCGTTGAGTTTTTAATCAGCTCCATTACATCAGAGTTCTCTGGTTGCATTTTGTATGCTGAGATTAAGCGCAAGGTCACCAATCCCGATATGCGTAACTTGTTTGGTTATATGGCTAGAGATGAAAGTCGACATGCTGGCTTTATTAACCAGTGGCTCAAGGACTTCAATATTGGTATTGATTTAGGTTTTTTAGCTAAAGCCAAGAAATACACTTACTTTAAGCCGAAGTTTATTTTCTATGCTACCTATCTCTCCGAGAAGATTGGCTATGCCCGTTACATCACTATTTTCCGGGAACTTGAAAGTCGCCCTGAAACACGCTTTCATCCGATCTTCTTGTGGTTTGAGCGCTGGTGTAATGACGAGTTCCGTCATGGTGAATCTTTTGCGCTCATCATGCGCGCTAACCCCAAATTGCTCCAAGGCGTTAATAAGCTGTGGATTCGCTTCTTTATTCTCGCTGTGTATGCCACGATGTATGTTCGTGACCATACCCGCATTGAGCTCTATAAAGCAATGAAAATTTCTCCAACTGAATACGATAAAAAGGTACTTTTCATTACCAACGAAATTATTAAGCAGGTATTCCCTATTTCTGTGAATTTGGATGATCCCCGTTTCTATCAGTATCTTGAAGAGATGAGAGCGCTTTTTGAAAAGATGGATGCCTATAAAAAAGAAGGTGGCCTTATCAATAAAGTGAAATCGGCCTTTTTGAGTGCTCGAGCCGGCTTAGTATTTCTAAAGCTATACCTCATACCAGTTCAAGACAATACCTTGCCCGCTAACGTTCGTATGGTTCCTACCTGGTAATTTATGAGCATTGTTTGGCCTATCCTCTACGCGATTTTTATATGGTGGTTTAGCACAGGGATCATTCTGCTATTGAATCAGAGGAATCCCTCAACCTATAAAAATACCTTCTGGGTAAGTGGTATGGTTTTGGCTTTAGCTTTAGTGGGATTAAAAACCAGTGCTAACTTAAGCACTGTAGCTGGTGCTTATTGTGGCTTTACCTGTGCTATTTTGGTTTGGGGTTGGCAAGAAATTGGTTTCTTGTTCGGCTATGTGACTGGTCCGCGTCGAGAGCCATGCCCAGCAGATTGTCGGGGCTTGCAAAAGATGTACTTCGCATTTCAGACGATTCAGCATCATGAGATTGCTTTGGTTGTGTTGGCATTAGCTGTGACGGTAATGACTTGGGGTGGCTCAAACCAAACGGGCTTTTGGACTTTTATCATCCTTTGGTTGATGCGTCAGAGCGCGAAGCTCAATGTCTTCTTGGGTGTTGCAAATCTCAATGAACGTTTCTTACCAAATCATCTCAAGTATATCTTTACCTATTTCACTTGCAAGCCGATGAATCCTTTGCTTCCGCTTTCAGTGATCGGTGGCATTCTCTGCGCAATTCCTTTGTGGCAAGCAGCTGTTAGCCCAAGTTCAAGTGATTTCCAAGTTGCTTCTATGTCATTGACTGGCGCTATTTTGTCCTTAGCAGTCTTAGAGCATATTTTAATGGTGGTGCCTTTCTCGAGCGAGCGTCTTTGGAAGTGGGGAATGCGATCATAAATACACTGACCGTGCGCCGTTTCCCCGCGCCATCCGCGATTCTTGAGTTACTCAAGCCTATTACTTGGTTTCCTCCAATGTGGGCTTTTGCCTGCGGTGTGATTGCAACTGGCGTTTCTTTTCAGGGACGTTGGCACTTATTAATTGCAGGTGTAATTCTCGCTGGTCCCATGGTGTGCGCAGCTAGTCAAGCAGTAAATGATTGGTTTGATCGCGAGGTTGATGCTATTAACGAACCGCAACGTCCAATTCCTTCTGGCCGGATGCCGGGTGCTTGGGGGCTTTATGTTGCTGTTATATGGACTGGCCTGTCACTTTTATTGGGTTGGTTAATTAGCCCCTGGGCATTTGCAGCGACTTTGCTTGGACTATTGCTGGCTTGGTTTTACAGCATGCCGCCATTACGCTTTAAACAAAATGGTTGGTATGGAAATGCTGCTTGCGGAATCTCATATGAAGGCTTAGCTTGGTTTACAGGCTCAGCTGTCATGATGGGCGATTTGTTTCCATCAACACCTTCCATTTTGCTTGCAATTCTCTACAGCATCGGAGCCCATGGAATCATGACTCTGAATGACTTCAAGGCAGTAGAGGGCGATCGTCAGATGGGCGTACTTTCTTTGCCAGTCCAACTCGGTATCGCAGGTGCGGCCGAGAATGCGTGCTTGATGATGTTAGCGCCTCAGTTTGGGGTTATCGGACTCTTGCTGATATGGGGCGCTTATTGGCAAGCATTTGTGATCTTGCTGCTTATCGCTGGTCAAATCAAGATGATGCATGATTTTTTACAGGATCCAGTCAAACGCGCATTATTTTTAAGTGGTTTTGGGGTGCCATTGTTTGTGGCAGGAATGATGGTCAGTGCATTTGCAGTGGCAGGACGTTTCTCGGTAAATTAATTGAACTATGAGCACTTCTGAACCTACCTATCTCACTTGGCCCCAAATTGCCCGGCTGGGTTTAGTTCAGGCATCTTTGGGATCGATTGTGGTGTTAACCACCTCGCTATTAAATCGTGTGATGGTAGTTGAGTTAGCCTTGCCAGCAATCTTGCCTGGCACATTAGTGGCACTTCATTATTTTATTCAGTTAATACGCCCAAGAATGGGATTTGGCTCTGATCAAACTCGTAGAGCAAGTCCATGGATTCGTGGAGGAATATTAGTCTTGGCGATCGGAGGAATATTAGCTGCGGCTTCAACTATTCTTTTAAGTGACTCGATTGTTTTAGGTATTGCACTCGCAACCGTTGCGTTTTTAATGATTGGCATTGGTGTCAGCTCAAGTGGTACCGCATTATTAGTTCTTCTGGCAAAACGAGTAGAGCCTAAAAAGAAAGCTGCAGCAGCTACCTGTGTTTGGTTGATGATGATTTTTGGTTTTGCTTTTACAGCCAGTGTCAGCGGAAAGTTCCTCACACCATTTACCTTTGAACGTCTTTTAATGGTCTCAAGCACTGTATCTGTGATTGCAGTGGTAGTGACATTCTTGGCGATCTGGGGAATGGAGTCACCTGTTGCTAAAACTGACCAATTAACACCTAACGCAGATGAAGTCGAATCAGAAGCAGCCCCCGCAAAAGTGAGTTTTCGTGAGGCTTTTGCTGAGGTTTGGAAAGAGAGTAGGGTGCGTTCGTTTACTTGGTTTGTCTTTGTGTCGATGTTGGCCTATAGCTCTCAAGATTTGATCCTAGAGCCATTTGCAGCAGTTGCCTTTGGATTCTCGCCTGCAGAAACTACCTCTCTATCTGGCTTACAAAATGGTGGCGTACTCGTTGGTATGCTGGTGTTGGCATTTGTAACCAGCAAAGCTAAATCTCAGAAGCTGACCACACTCAGCAATTGGACGATTGGCGGGTGCTTAGCTTCTGCATTGGCAATGCTAGGCCTTGTTTTATCCGGCCCCATTGCAAATGTTACTTTCTTTAAAGTATCCGTATTCTTATTAGGCATCTTTAATGGCGCATTTTCTATTGCCGCTATTGGATCGATGATGCAATTTGCAAGTCTGGGTAGTGCACGGCGTGAGGGTGTTCGAATGGGGATTTGGGGGGCATCGCAAGCGATGGCTTTTGGTTTAGGTGGAATTATTGGCACTGGACTAAGTGATATCGCCCGAATTGTTTTGGGTGATCCCGCTTCTGCTTATGCTTTTGTCTTTTTCTTAGAAGGTGTTTTATTTGTTGTGGCTGCGTACTTGTCTTATCAGACTCGCTCGCAAACACAAACAAACAATATGTCGAGTCATTTAGTGGGTGTGCAGTAAATCAAACAATTAACTGAATATGATGGAGATGAAAATGAGTGCCCTAGAAACTTTTGATGTTGTTGTTGTGGGTGGTGGACCTACTGGAGCCACAGCTGCAAGTGATCTTGCAAAGAAAGGTCGAAAAGTGCTTCTATTGGATCGTATGGGCAGGATTAAGCCATGCGGTGGCGCCATACCTCCACGCTTGATTAAGGATTTTGAAATCCCCGATGAGCTCCTAGTAGCTAAGGCCAATTGCGCCAGAATGATTGCGCCATCAGATAAGGCTGTAGATATGCATATTGAGGGCGGCTTTGTAGGGATGGTTGATCGCGATAAGTTTGATGAATTTTTGCGTGTCCGTGCAGCCAATGATGGTGCTGAAAGAAGAACGGGCATCTTTGAGAAACTCACTAGAGATCAAGATGGAGTCTCAGTCATTCACTATGTTGTGCGTGGCAAACATGGTGCGCCTGATGAAACCATGGCCGTTCGTGCTCGGGCAGTGATTGGTGCAGATGGGGCTAAATCTGGAGTTGGACGCCAGGCTATTCCAGGTGCTAAAGATGTGGAATATGTCTTTGCCTATCATGAGATCGTCAAAGTCCCTGAAAACCCACCGGCTGGTTTTGATGGCTCACGCTGCGACGTTTTTTATCAAGGCGCTTTATCCCCAGATTTTTATGGCTGGATTTTTCCTCATGGCACAACCATGAGTATCGGTACAGGCACAGCTGACAAAGGCTTTTCTTTGCGTAGTGCAGTCACTGCCCTTAAAAAACAGACTGGTCTTGAGGATGCTGAAATGCTGAGACATGAGGGCGCACCACTTCCAATGAAGCCCTTAAAGAAATGGGATAACGGTAGAGACGTTGTCTTAGCAGGAGATGCTGCTGGAGTAGTAGCTCCTGCTTCCGGTGAGGGAATTTACTACGGTATGTATGGTGGCAGGGTAGCAGCCGGGGTCGTTGAAGAGCTCCTGGTAACTGGTAATGGCAAGGTATTGGCACAAGCCCGTAAACGCTTCATGAAAGAACATGGCACTGTATTTTTGGTGCTCGGCATCATGCAGCGTTTTTGGTACAACAACGATAAACGTCGCGAGCGCTTCGTGAAGATGTGTGAAGATAAAGACGTGCAGCGCTTAACCTTTGAATCGTATATGAATAAAAAACTCGTTCGCCGTGATCCTATGGCGCATTTGAAGATTTTCTTAAAAGATACTGCCCATTTATTGGGTTTTGCAAAAGTCTAATGAGTAGAAGCAATAATTTAGGTAGCAGTTTTTAATCAGCTTTGATTACTGAAAGGAAGTGGAATTATGAGAGATAACAGCGCAACAACCTTAAAAAATAAAACCGGCAAGATCTATTTGATTGGGATTATTGCCTTTTCTGGCTTGCTTATCGGAATTACTTTTATTAAATTCCTGTTTTCCGTTTAATTTTGTGGTGTCAGGCTAAGCTCTTCGAGGCCGAAGCCGTTGTCATTGACTAGGCGTCCAAGTAGCGCCTGATATTTGCTAGGCTCTACTGTCTTAGTGCGGGAGAGGATCCAGAGATATTTTCTTCTAGGGTCACTCACCGCAGCTAATTGGTATTCTGGATCAATATCAATTACCCAATAATCCCCCCAGACCATAGGCAGAAAAGCCAGCCAAGCTGGTGCAAAGCGAACCTCTAAGGTAGGGGAGGTGGAGTCACCAATTTGCCTGGCAGTACCAATTGCCTCACCTTTTTCACCATCCTCAAAAGAGCAGCGATTAGTAACACTCACATTGCCATCATCTTTAATCTTGTAGGTCGCATTGGTATTAGCAATACATTTTCTTTGAAACCAGTTTGGAAACTTGGCAATTTCATACCAGGTACCTTGGTAGCGAGCAACATCTAGTGAGGCAATCGTTTTAATGGGGGCTACGGTCTTTTGTTCAGTCTGAGCTATAGCCCAATTTTGTGAGCAACAGAAAATAAGCAAGCCAATAATGCAGTAATTTTTTTTCATGATGTTTGCCCCAATGATGTAATGATGAGATATTCCTCTAAGATTTTTTTAATTCTGCCACACAAGCGGTGACTTGTTCATTGCCACCTTTGACTTGAGTCAATTCATTACCTATCTTATTAATTTTGAGTTGCCCAATTTGCGGATCAAAGCGCATGATGATTTGATAGAAATCTTTTACTTCTAGCAAGTTGGCCTTAATCTCTTTACCACCATAGAGTAGGCTTGCATCGAGGGATCCCTTGGTAATCGCTATCGAAATAGGATCTCCATTCAGAGAGCATGTGAGTGTCTTAGTCTGGTTATCAATTGCTTCTATTTTTGGAGCCTGGGGGCCGCATCCCATTAATAGCAAAATCAACATTACACTGCTGAGCGCCCCTTTAAGATCCATGAATGCTGCTTTAGAGGTGGATATCAAGATAGCTGGGCGAGGGGAGAGACTCCAATGAGATATTGGTGCAATCCGAATATGAAAACAATCCAGAGAATCACCCCAGAAGCGATCGTAATTACCGTCGCTTTGGTGCTGATCTCAGCTTTCTCAGGCACAAGAATAGGACGCTTTCTGGCTGAACGAAAATCCAACACAGCCCAGATTAAAAATGATCCAAAGAGGATCAAATCTACTAGGGTGCCATTGGATAATAAATGCGCAAGCGCCCACACTTTGACGCCCAAAATCATCGGGTGTTTGAGTTTGAGGCGGATGGCATTATTAGAAGGCGAGCTTCCTGCCAGGAAAATAAATGCGATCAGGTTTAATACCAGCGCAATATAGATCAGAAAAGCATTGGGTTGCCACAAAACGATGGTGTTTTCTCTTGCTTGACCATAGCCAATGATCATCACGATAAATCCAATTAAAGAAATAATAGTGTACAAACCTTTCCATTTCACCTCACCGATTTGATCAATCATTTTGTTGCGCCATGACTCGGCAAAGATACGAGAGGAGTGGCTAGCAAGAAAAATAAAGAGACCAATAAGAAATAAAGCCATGGAATGCTCCAAAGTGAAAAATAGGTTTTAAGGTTTATGAACTTCTTGTTCGCTAGGCTTGATGCCATAAGGCTCGACTAGAGGCCAGATATGCTTAGGAACCATGGAAGCCATTTTTGCAGGTTGTTCTCTGCGCAAGTGAAGCACTGTTTCAATCGCTTTCATCTCAACGCGTGTACGAGCAAATTCAAGGCCACGAGGACCAACTTTAGGCATTAACCAACCCACAATTGGTCTTAACCAGTTCGGCATTTTTCTTAAGGGAAGTCCACCAGCAGCACGCTCAACGTTTTTCATAAAACCAACGACAGCGGAGTGACGTTTGCCAGCAGTTCCCGGTACTGAGGTACGAACTTCATCGCCTAAAAGATTCAATAGCTCTTCGCCGCGCTCATTGCGAACAATGAGCCATTGTTCGCCTTGCCCACCCATGTAGCCTACAGTGATATCAGAAAGCACATTGGTGTAATCGACACAGGTGCGGCAGGTTAAGGGAAAGAAGTCATTTGGCAATGTGGAGAGCGGTAATTGAAGAAACGGAATCTCTTTCTTTTTACCATTTTTGAAGCGTACTTCAACGTGGTAATCAGCTCTAAATTCAAGATAAATAATCTCTTCTGGTTCTGAGCTAACAAGCGATAGAAAGTGATGAAAATTCTCGGTAGTAGTGTTATCAGAGCAGGGTGTGCCTATCACATAGAGCTTTTCTAGGCCAAGCCCTTTCTCTAGGGCCCTTAAGGCATATACCTGGCAGGGGATGCCAATGACAGCCATCTTTTTATAGCCTTTAGCAATCGCAGGCTCCAATAGAGAGAGAAGTGGGGCGTAACCCATTCTCATGCCACGACACTTGGCCATATCAGACGCTTTATCAATAATGATCGGCAATGGTTTCCAACGATCATTAGGATCCTCAGTCATCGTCAGAATGGCATCCACTGCGCCTGTTTCTAGAAGGCGCTCACCGATCCGAGTCGTGATTCCAGTCCACTGCGCACCTGTGCTGGGGTTTTTTAGTCCTGCTCTGAGCATTTTGATAAAGGGGCCAAAATGCAATTCATCAGGACGATTTAAGTCTCTTGCTCTACCATGAACCTGAGTTTCTAGCTCTGGATAATTCGGCTTGATAAATTGACACGCCTCACCGCAGCGTTTTGGGTTATCGGTTCGAGAAATTCCACAATCGGTGCACAGGCTCCGATAGGGTGCATTAGAAGGGTTCACGTAATCCTTTGGACAACATCATGAATACGGAAATGGGATAAGAAAGCAAGGCAGACATAATGCATTTATTATGACCTGAATATCAAATATTTGCAGACCGATTTTATGAATATGGAGAGTAATAATGTTGCCCAATATCCCCCTAAAAAGACTTGATGGAAGCCAAGAAAATTTGCAAGATTATGCTGGCAAAGTGCTCTTGATCGTCAATGTCGCAAGCAAATGTGGCTTTACTTCGCAATACCGTGATTTACAAAATCTGTACACTGCAAATCAGGCTAAAGGGCTGGAGATATTAGGGTTCCCATGTAATCAATTTGGAGCTCAAGAGCCTGGTTCTGCAGAAGAAATTCAAAACTTTTGCAGCACCAACTATGGCGTGACATTTCCGATGTTTGAAAAAGTAGATGTCAATGGAGCGGAAACATGCCCCTTATACGTATTCTTAAAAGAGAAGGCACCAGGCATACTCGGTACCTCTGGCATTAAATGGAACTTCACTAAATTTCTCGTGAGCAAAGATGGCCAGTCAATTACACGATTGGCTTCTGCAGATGGCGCAAGTAAGATGGAAGAAGCGATTAAAAAACTACTTTAGATGAGATGTAGCTTAGTGATTGCTACTTAGAACCGCAATCACTTCTTTTTCTTCTTATCAGAGTCTAGCCATTCATTAACATCTGGGAAGGCATCTTGCACTTCCCCCATAAATTCACGAACCGTGTAATACAGGCCAGCAATCAATAGGCAAAAAACAAAGATCGATAGAAGGAGTAGTGTTGTATTACTCATTTTTTACGATTCAATAATGCAGACAGTTTGAAATAAATTCCAAAGCAAAATATTGAGGGCACCCAAAGTGCCGTAAAGATAGATTGCTCTCGATCTTGGACTACAAACCATAAATAGGCAGAGGTAAAGAAAGAAATTACTACCGCCATGAGAATGAAGTAATCTGATTTTTTAAACATACTCACTCCTTCACTTCGTTATTAAAATAATCCCCAATTCCGTAACCAATTGCGCTCAGAAGGCATCCAATGATAGCGCAGCTGCCCAACACGCGAATTCCCGAAGAAATGCCAAAAGAAAATATATCCGCAGAAATGAAGTCCCACAGACTCAAGGTAATCAAGATAAAACTAATGGAGCTAATGAAAAAGCCAAAAAAAATTAAGGTTTTTTCGGCTAATTGCGCAAAGCCAGTCAATTAGGCCACCGATTCTACTGGCTTAGCTGGCCATATAAAATTGGTCATTGCTGCAATGGTGATTAACAGCAACATGATTTCTAAGAGATAGACACCACAGTAACCGGTAGCTGGATTATTGAGGTCTGCGCCAAAATAATTTCTGGAGGCCATACCGGCCAGAATATCCCGAAATATGCCCCCCACACCAACTGCGATACCTGCAGCAGTGGCTTGCACAGCACCCCATGCACCCAGGGCTAAACCACTTTGATTTTCTGGTGCGTATCTCATAGTGGCAGTTAAGGTTCCATGACTAAATAGCCCGTTACCAAACCCTATTAAAACTACCCCCACAATAAAGATGAATGTGCTGTTAAAGGGTGCAGCCAAGATCACCAGCATGAATGCAGGAATGCCAATTTTTGCGCCATTACTAGCCATCTTGAAAGGGTCATAACCAGCGCTTAATACTTTGGACGCAATACTAAAGCCAAATAAACAGCCAAGGGCTAAAGTTGCCGTTAGTACAGTGGTGGCGCTCACGCTCATGTTTAATAATTCACCACCATAAGGCTCTAACAGAACATCATTCATGCTAAATGCCATTGTGCCAAAACCAATTGCGATTAAGCGGCGAATGGCTTGGCCACCTTCCTTGAAAGTTGCCCATGATTCTTTAAAGTTTTGCTCTCTAGCTAGCACTGCTCTCGCACGCGCCTCTTCACGACTTTCTTGCTTCCAGAGGGCAATGGCATTTAATACGATGGTTACTACAGCGCTACCTTGAATGACTTGTATTAAGCGCCCAGGACTGTAGTCTTCTAATAGCTGACCAAAAATCAGAGCGCTACCAATCATGCCTATTAATAGCATCACAAACATCAGTCCAACAATATTGGGTTGGTCTTTTGGTGGCGCAAGATCGCAAGCTAAAGCAAGACCTACAGTTTGAGTAGTGTGAATACCAGCACCAACAAATAAAAATGACAGACCAGCAGCTGCTAGTCCAATCCATGCAGGGGCTTCGCTCGCATTGCCTGCACCAGCTAAAACTAGTAGAGCAAAAGGCATAATGGCCAGCCCGCCAAATTGAACCATCGTTCCCATCCAAATGTAAGGAACACGACGCCAACCTAGAGCAGATTTATGGGTATCTGAGCGAAAACCAATTAAGGCTCTAACCGGAGCAAAGATAATCGGCAGGGAGACCATGATCGATACCAGCGATGCTGGCACATGTAACTCAACAATCATCACTCGATTTAAGGTGCCTACCAGAAGCACAAGGGCCATGCCAACGGAGACTTGGAAGAGGGATAGTCTCAGTAATCTACCTAAGGGTAATTGTGCAGAGGCAGCGTCTGCAAAAGGTAAAAAACGAGGGCCTAAATTTGCCCAAGTATTGATTAGTTTTTTACTAAAACGATTCATGTAAAGCTTAGTTTAAGTTATATATCGGCGAAACAAAAAAATAAGACCCAGATCTAATGATCTAGGTCTTATCAGACGGCGTAAAACTTATTTTTGTGCCGTTGGTGCCGTTGGTGCCTTAGAGGCAGCAGCGCTAGCAGACTTACCACCTTCTAAAAAAGCCTTCACCCAAGTTGTGTTATTGAGTAATGCCAAATGAACTGAAAAAGAACCAACTGCTACTGCACCCAAAAATAAAGGGATGCCAACTGTTGGCTTTACTACTGTCCACATTTTTCCGTAGATCATCTCAAGCTCCTTAAATTACTTCAACCAAGGTGAATAGATATAAGCAAGTAAATGGGCGAGTGCTGCAATCATCCCAAAAAATTGCGTTCCTTGAATGAGGTTGCGATGTAACTCTTCCGCCTCCTCAACACTCAGACCTGTAAGAGTGTTATTTGTCATAGCTCTTTTCCTCTCAAATCTAACTGCGCCGTGCTAACCCACACGAGGGTACTTAATTAACCTTCTTTCCCACAAGGTGAATTTAGTACTAATGTGTAAAAAAATCTATACAGTTTTCTAAGGAATTTCCCTTATAAGTCAAAGTGTTGCACTGCAAGATAATTGGCTATTTGCAGAGAGGGTTAATGCCTTTTAGAGCATATGGGATATAGAATGATCCCTATCTAGGTCTGTTTTGAGGTGTCAAATGAGTCAAATTAGTGAGCGATTTAGCACCATAAAAATGCTATTTGAAATAGCTTGTGCTGCGGGCGGGTTTGGAATGTCCTTGGTATTTGCTAGGCAACTTGACCTAGGTGACGTTCCTGGAGTGTTTATGGGTCTTATGGGGGCAATCTTTGCCTTTGTCCTTGCTCAGGGCTTCACCACCTTCATTTTTCGTATACTGAGAAGGAATTAATCTGAGGCCTAGCCTCACATAAAACAAGGATAGGTCATGAATAAGCAGTCTGAATCGAGCTCAATGGATACAAAATCTAAAAGAACCATGCTTTGGCTCAAATTTGCCATTGTGGTGTTCCCACTAGCCTTAATTGGTCAGGTCTGGATCCTGTATCAAGAGTATTCATTTACGAATCTGCTATTTGTCCTGATTACGGCCTTTGCTTTGTACTCCACCGTCAACTCATACAAAAAATTTAAGGCTTACGAGGCTGCCACTAAAAAGCAGCAGTAAATTACCCGCATATATGGGTTTTCCCTAGGTAGGGAATCTAAAATAGGTGTCAATCTTGATTGACATATTGTTCATCAAGAGGAAGAATCATTTGCATGATTTTTCTAGATCCACTTAGGCTATTTTTTAGTAGCTATTAGCATGCAAATACTGAATCTTGGTGTGAATCACCACACGGCTCCAATCGATATTCGAGAGAGCGTTGCTATTTCTCCAGCAGATTTGCAAGACTCCTTATTGGATCTTCGTAATTATTTAAGAAGTGCCGATTCTGAATTAATGCCAGAGGTAGCAATTTTATCTACCTGTAACCGCATGGAGATTTATTGTGCTGCGAATGATGTTTCATATCCTACACATCATTTGGAAGAGCGAACTTTTGATTGGCTGACTTCTCAAAAGCGTTTGCAAAGCGATGCATTGAAGCCCTATATGTATTCTGCAAAAGAGAGTGATGCTGTAAAGCATGTATTTAGAGTAAGTTGTGGAATGGATTCGATGGTGTTGGGGGAGACCCAAATACTTGGTCAAATGAAAAAAGCGGTTGAATTAGCTGACCAAGCAGGCACATTAGGAATATACCTAAAGCCTTTATTTAATAAAACGTTTTCAGTTGCCAAGGCAGTCCGAGCAACAACGGATATTGGCAAGCATTCAGTTTCAATGGCTAGCGCCTCGGTTCGCTTAGCTGAAAGAATCTTTGGCGATCTCAAGGATTCAAAAATTTTGTTTATCGGCGCGGGCGAAATGATTCAATTATGTGCCTCGCACTTTGCTGGTAGAAAGCCAAAAGTGATTGCGATTAGTAATCGAACGGTTGATCGTGGCGATGAGATGGCAAAAGTGTTTGCTGAAAAAGGCTTGCAAACAGATTCTTTTCCTCTGCAATCTTTACCAGCCCGGCTGCATGATTTTGATGTGATCGTGTCATGCACAGCAAGCGCATTACCAATCATTGGTATGGGGATGATTAAAACAGCCTTGAAGGCCAGAAATAGCAGACCTATTGTGTTGATTGATTTGGCTGTACCACGTGATATAGAGCCAGAGATTCGATCTCTTAAAGATGCCTATCTTTATTCAGTTGATGATTTGGGTAGTGTTGTTAATGAAGGTCGTAATATCCGCGAGCTTTCTATGGCAGACGCTGAAACCATTATTGATAAAGGCGTGAGTGAATTTTTCCATACGCTCCAAAAAAGAACACTAGTACCCATTATTCAATCTTTGCAGACTACTGCCGAGCGACTTAAAGAAATCGAATTGGAAAAAGCAGTGCGGCGCATTAAAAAAGGCGAAGATCCAGTAGAAGTGTTATCTATCATGGCACAAGCTCTGGCTAATAAATTTATGCATGCGCCTATCAACGCATTACAAAACTCTCCCAATAATGAGATTGAAGATTTCAAGCGAATTCTATCTAGTATTTACACTCCTAAATAATTACGGCTTCAAATATGCTCCAGGCAACTAAAGTGCTTCATACAATTAATTCTTCGCAAGACTTAAAGCAACTCGAGCAGTCTGAACTCCCACAATTAGCCGATGAATTACGTGAATTTATTCTGCAGTCTGTTGCCGGCACAGGAGGACATCTCTCTTCCAATCTAGGAACAGTTGAGCTAGCAATTGCCTTGCATTATGTTTTCAATACGCCAGATGACAGAATCGTATGGGATGTGGGTCATCAAAGTTATGCCCACAAGATTTTGACTGGGCGCAGAGAAGGGATGCCTACCTTGCGTCAGTTCGGTGGTTTATCTGGATTTCCCAAGCGCTCTGAAAGTCAATACGATGCTTTTGGAACTGCGCATTCCTCTACTAGTATTTCGGCAGCTCTTGGAATGGCGGTCGCTAGTAAGGTCAAGGGCGAAAAAAGGAATGTCGTAGCAGTCATTGGCGACGGCTCAATGAGCGCTGGTATGGCTTACGAGGGTTTAAATAATGCCGGAGTTGATAAATCGATTCCTTTAATCGTTATTTTGAACGATAACGAAATGTCGATTTCTCCTGCTGTAGGGGCGCTGAATCGATATTTGGCAAAGCTGATTAGCGGCTCACTCTATGGGGCTACCAAAAAAGGTTTGGATAAGATGCTTTCCTATACCCCACCCTTAAGAGAGTTTGCAAAAAGACTTGAAGGTCATGCAAAAGGGATGATTGGCCCAGCTACCATTTTCGAAGAATTCGGTTTTGACTACTATGGTCCGATTGACGGCCATAGTCTCGAAGATCTCATTATTACTCTTGAGAATCTCAAGAAAATTGCTCAGACAGACGGCCCGCAGTTCTTACATATTGTTACAAAAAAAGGAAAAGGGTATGAGAGGGCAGAGTTAAACCCGATTTCCTATCATGGTCCTGGAAAATTTAATCCTAGCGAAGGCCTAAAGCCTTCTGCACCAGGTAAAAAAACCTATACCGAAGTCTTTGGGGAATGGCTATGTGATATGGCTAGACAAGATGAACGCCTCATCGGTATTACCCCAGCCATGCGTGAAGGTTCTGGCCTAGTTCAGTTTGAACAACAGTTCCCCAAGCGCTATTTCGATGTAGGAATTGCAGAACAGCATGCGGTTACTTTTGCTGCTGGAATTGCTTGCGAGGGTCTAAAGCCTGTAGTAGCTATCTACTCCACCTTTTTACAAAGAGGTTATGACCAGCTCATACACGATGTGACTTTGCAGAATTTACCGATCGTCTTCGCGGTTGATCGAGCGGGTATGGTTGGTGCGGATGGCCCAACGCATGCGGGCGTATTTGATATTCCTTTTCTACGATGCTTACCAAATCTCGTGCTAATGACTCCTTCCAATCAAGAAGACTGTAGAAATATGCTGACTACAGCTTATGGCTTGAATGGTCCTTCAGTAGTGCGCTATCCACGCGGAGCCGGAACTGGACCAGAGGCATCTCAGAAACTCGAGACCATTCCACTTGGGAAAGGATTAGTTGTTCGTCAAATAAAAGACGCCAAAGCTGTTCAAAAAAGAATTGCTTTTGTTTGCTTTGGCCCATTACTTTACAACGCACTGCAAGCCGCAGAAGAGCTTGATGCTACTGTTGCTGATATGCGTTTTGTGAAACCTTTGGATGAAAAATTGTTATTAGACCTCGCAAAAAATCATGATGCATTAGTCTTTATTGAGGATAGTTCAATTCAAGCAGGAGCAGGAAGCGCCTGTTTAGAAGCCCTATCGACACATCATATTCAAATCCCTACGCTACAAATTGGCTTGCCTGATGAGTATGTTGAGCATGGAGATATCAATGTGCTCTTAGATCTTTATGGGCTATCCCCGAAAAAAATTCTCACTAAAGTACGAGAGCATTTTCAAATATAACGATCTATTTCATGTTTAAGAAAGAAAAAAGAGAGGCTAAAGCTTTATCAAAAGAACAAAAATGGCAATACATTGGTAAACCTGTTGCCATCATATTTGGCACCCTTAACCTCTTCATTCTCGTTTTTTTCTTAATTTACTACTTCACTTAAATAGTTAGTGCGAGAATCTTTTTTAAGATGTATTGTGAAGTCAATATAGTGTTACTTGATGTCAATAAAGCAGTTTTATGTTCTAACCTCTTTTGAAATAAAGGCTAACGAAAATATATGCTGAATAAGAAAGTAGTAATGCCATTGGCCTGGGGTTTAACGGTGGCAATTCTGGGTGGTTTAGCAACTGATTTGGGTCCCTGGTATCACGCCTTAAAAGAACCGTTTTGGAAACCACCCGATTGGTTGTTTGGCCCAATGTGGTCTACTATTTTTATATTTTCAGGTGTTGCTTGGGTTGGCGCAAAGCACTTAACTTCAGATGCTTCTATTCTTAGTCGTTTGACTGTTTTATTCTGGGTAAATGCACTGCTCAATATATTGTGGAGCATTTTGTATTTTCGCTTCCAAAGACCAGATTGGGCATTATATGAAGCTGTATTTTTATGGCTTTCAGTTCTTGCCATATTCTTAACGATCAGAAAAGTTTCTACTAAAAATAGTTTATATATATTGCCGTATTTAATATGGGTCACTATTGCTATTGCTTTAAATTGGGATACTGATCGGCTAAATGGACCCTTCACTTAAACAGTCAGCATAATAGTTGATTTATTCGTATTCCTAACTAATACACGCTAGTAGGCGGGCTATATAAAGAGTTCATGACTAAAGAACATCGAATTGTGATCGTTGGGGGAGGCGCTGGCGGTCTAGAGCTAGCCACTAAACTCGGCGATCGTTTTGGCTCTCAAAAAAGTGCTTCTAAAAAAGTATCCATTATCTTGGTAGATAAAAATCGTACCCATTTATGGAAGCCTAAATTGCATGAGGTTGCTGCAGGATCTATGGATCTTGCAGATCAAGAGCTTGATTACATTGCGCAAGCACACTGGCATCATTTTAGTTTTCGCTTAGGCGAACTTACGGGAATAGATAGGGCAAAACGTCAAATTCAGGTAGCGCCCTTTTATGACGACTCAGGAGAGTTGGTTACTCCACAGCAAACAATTGATTACGACACTTTAATTATTTCGATTGGTAGCTTAACCAATGATTTCGGAACTCCAGGTGTCGAGAAATATGCTCAAAGACTTGAATCACTTTTGGATGCGAAACGCTTTCACTTACGCTTGATTAATGCTTGTTTAAGGGCTCAGGCTCAAACTGAGCCTTTAGCACCCCATCAACTACAGGTGGTCATTATTGGAGCTGGAGCAACCGGGGTAGAGCTGGCTGCAGAATTGCATCGTACAACGCGTGCGATTATTTCTTTCGGAATGGATAGGGTTGATCCTGAGAAAGATCTCAAAGTAATTTTGATTGAGGCTGCCCCTAAAATATTGCCTGCACTTTCTACAAGAATTTCAACTGCAGCTGAAAAATTACTAGAAGATCTTGGTGTTGAAGTGATGACTAGTGCCAAGGTACAAGAGATTCAAGCAGATCGAGTATGTTTATCAAACGGTGTAGAAATTCCTGCCGAGTTAATTGTTTGGGCAGCTGGCGTCAAAGCCCCAGACTTTCTGAATGGGATTGGCGGCTTAGAGTCTAATCACGCCAATCAATTATTAGTCTTGCCAACCTTGCAAACCACTCGTGATCCTCATATTTTTGCTATAGGAGATTGTGCTGCTTGCCCATGGCCAGACGCCAATAATGGCAAAGGAGGAATAGTTCCCCCTCGAGCTCAAGCGGCTCATCAACAGTCTTCACATCTCTATTCTCAAATCCAGCAAATTATTAATGGCAAGCCACTGAAGCCTTATCAATATCGCGATTTTGGATCTCTCGTATCCTTAGGCGAATACAGTAGTGTGGGTAGCATGATGGGGGGTCTGATTGGCGGCAGTCTGATGGTGGAAGGCTTGTTTGCCAAGCTCATGTACATTAGCTTATATAAGCTCCATCAACTGGCCCTTCATGGCTGGGTTAAGGTGTTTCTAGACACAATTAGTCGTTTGATTCATCGTAGAACGCATTCCATCGTCAAGCTGCACTAGGCCAAGCGAACTCCTTTTGAAGCGAGTAGAATTTCTATAGCTAATAGAAATTAAAGACTGCAACATGAGCCACTACAAACCCGTTAATCTATCTGACAGAGTGGCACTTTCCTTTACGAAAAGTATGCGCTTTTTTGCCGATACTTTTTTTCAAAAAAGATATGGCCACCGTGCAGTAGTGCTTGAAACTGTCGCAGGTGTTCCCGGTATGGTTTCTGGAATGTGGACCCATCTCACCAGTTTGCGACAAATGAAAACGGGTTACGGCCCTAAGATTCGTACTTTACTAGATGAAGCAGAGAACGAAAGAATGCATTTGATGACCTTTATTGAGATTGCCAAGCCTAATGCATTTGAGCGCTTTTTAGTCTTGATTGCTCAGGCAATATTTTGGAATGTGTTCTTTGTGATTTACGTTTTTTTTCCACGCACAGCGCACCGGATTGTTGGATATTTTGAAGAGGAAGCCGTGTATTCCTATACAGAATATTTAAGAGAAATCGATAATGGAACATTGCCCAATATTGCTGCTCCAAAAATTGCGATTGACTATTGGAACTTATCTGCAGATGCTACATTGCGTGATGTTGTGATCGCAGTGCGCGAAGATGAGGCTAAGCATCGTGATGTCAACCATGAATTCGCTACTGAATACGACCGATAGCTGATAGCGGCTGATTTATCTGAAGAAAACGAGTAAGCCAGTAATAGCAATTAATGCATAAAGAAATGCATAAATCTTTACGTCTTTGAAAACAATTTCTCGCGCAATTTTCTTATATTTCAAAAGATACAGATGATAAATAATCGGTGAGATCAATATCACGCAAAATTCAATGATCAGCTCTAGCTTTTCACCAGTCATCTATTTTATGAATTTGCTTTTTGAGAATACTAAAAATGCAACAGAAAAAATGCCTATGGCAAAGAGTAAAAAAGATCCCGTTTTTACAACGACAATAAAGCCTAGCAGTACTAAGCCAAACGCGAACAATCCTAATTTATCTCTGGACATTCCAGCCGCTCCTCAAAAATTGAATTGATATCTTACCGCTGCTTTAGTCATAGTAGATAACAGTCTAATGAAAATCAAGCTCAACTCACTGCATACAGTGTTTTAATGCAAAAAAACGATTGAATTTTATTTAATTTTTATAAGCCATTGTTTTATAATTAGTTTTTGTAAATTAGCCATGGAGTTGGAATCAATTTCCTCACTCATTTCGTAAATGATCGAATTACGCCAAGCCGCTCTAGAGATATTGGCAATTACCAATCCTCATATTAAAGTCGAACGGGCCCATCAATTATTCGATGGCTACCATTCTGGGCTAATTGGGATCGATGCTTCAGCTTATTTAAATTCAGGTGATTTAGATCTTCCGGGAAGACCAGAGCGACCAGAGTTAGTCCCACCACTAAATGTGCCCAAAAGAAAAATGGATACTCTGGATGGACGGCTATCTTTACTATATTCACTAGCTCATATTGAATTTAATGCGATGAACCTTGCTTTGGATGCTATCTGGCGTTTCCCAGATATGCCCAAGCAATATTATGAGGATTGGCTAAAGGTCGCTAAAGAGGAGGCTTATCATTTCAAGTTGATACAGGAGCACTTGCAATCTGTTGGAGTGAGCTATGGGGACTTTCCTGCTCATAACAGCTTATGGGAGATGGTCGAAAGAACTACGGATGCAGTAATCGCCAGAATGGCTTTGGTTCCCAGAACGATGGAAGCAAGAGGCTTGGATGCCGTCCCAGCAATACGGGATCGGTTCAAGCAAATTAAAGATCACAAGGTAACTGAAATATTAGAGATTATTTTGAGAGATGAAATAGGACACGTTTATATTGGTAATTACTGGTTTAATTTTTTATGTACTCAGAAATGTTTATCGCCGCTTGAGGCCTATAGAGATTTGGCAAAAAAATATCGTGCACCAATATTAAGAGGACCATTCAATTTAGAGGCACGTAAAGCAGCCGGCTTTACCTCCGAAGAATTAAGTTTACTTAGCACGGAATTTAAATAACATCATTTGAAAGGAAGCATATGAATCCCACGCGCCGTTCTTTTATTGCAAGTGCAGCTTTATTACCAGTTGCTTGTGGAGTTCCTCTATCTTATGAAAATGGAATTCCTGTTGCTGCCCCAAATCCATTGCCAACCATCCGGCCACCTCAAATTGGTCAAGAGTGGACCTATATCAAACGGAATACCTTCAATGGTAAAACTTTAGGCACTTTCACTGAGCGAGTCACTAGCATAGGCTCGGTCATCAAAATTGAAAGTACATCTGAAGGTGGGGCTCAATTGCCCAGTGAAATTCAGCAGCCTTGGGGAATGGTTATTACAGACCCCAATTGGTCAAAAATTCTCAATTTCAGCCCAGCCATTCCCTTATGGCCACAAGAGCTATCTGCCAAATGGAGCAAGCAAATTCAATCAAAATACACCATCGCGGGTTATCCAGATTCCAAATTAAGTTGGCAAGAATATATGAGTGTTCAGGGGTGGGAAAAGATTACTGTCCCAGCTGGTGTCTTCATCGCTTTACGTTATCAAAGCCTGATTAATTACGAGAGTGAAGACGCTAATAAGGTTGATTGCATTCATAAAGAGACAGCTTGGTTTGCCCCTCAAATTGGCCGCTGGGTTGCCCGTGAGACTTCTGGTTCATATCGCATTCAAGGGCAGATTAATGCTGAAAATATGGAAGATAGATTTCAGTGGCAGTTAACTTCATACAAGTAAATTACTTATGTAAAGTAGTTACTGCACTCCTAGCATTTTCAATGTTAGGGTGCATTTCATCGCAGCCTTATCCGTCTGCAGAATTGATCGCGCAGCCTAATCCTGCTCCGCAAATTCGTCCACCCAAAATTGGTCAGGAATGGGTTTATATCGTTCGTAATGTTTTTAATCAGGCGATTGTAGATACCGTTACCGAAAGGGTCGCATCAGTTGATAAGGAAGTGCGTATTGAGCGAAGTAGCGCAAAGCTTGGACGTTTACCTGATGAAATACAAACCCCTTGGGGATATGTACTGCAAGATCCTCACTGGAACCCGCCGCAAAAATTTTTCACGCCGCTGCCACTTTGGCCAGAACAACTTTCAAAGGGTTGGAATGGTCATTACAAAACTCGATACAGCGTAGTTGGGTATCCCGATTCTAATTTTTATTGGGGCTTAAATATTGAGGCATTAGGCTGGGAGAAAGTTAGAGTCCCGGCTGGTGAGTTTGTCAGCTTTAAATATCGCAATGACATGCCTTATTTTACGAGTAATGATATTTTTAGAGTCGCCAATATCAGACAGGAAGATGTCTGGTTTGCTCCTGAAATAGGTCGCTGGGTCATTCGAAGAGGGTATGGCAGGTACCTCCTAGGTGGCATGTTTTGGAGAGATGCGCTTTGGGAAGACTACCTCGAATGGGAGCTTATCTCCTGGAAGTAGGCAATACGCTTAAAATAAGAGTATTGCTATGTATACCGTTAAAGAAATTTTTCCTACGCTTCAAGGTGAGGGCGCCCATACTGGGCGTGCCGCAGTATTTTGCCGTTTTGCGGGCTGTAATTTATGGAGCGGTCGTGAAGAGGACCGGGCATCTGCAGCCTGCCAATTTTGCGACACCGATTTTGTAGGAAGCGATGGAGTTGGTGGCGGGAAGTTCGAAAGTGCCAAAGATTTGGCTGATGCCATTGAGTCTTTTTGGAACAGTACTTCCGCAGGACCGCAGCAGCGCTACGTGGTTTTTACTGGTGGTGAGCCACTCTTGCAGTTAGACGAAGAGCTGATTACAAAACTACATCAAAAAGGTTTTGAGATTGCAATTGAAACCAATGGCACGATTAAAGTTCCCAAGGGTGTTGATTGGGTTTGTGTGAGCCCCAAGGCGGGTTCAGATTTGATCGTACTGCAGGCTAATGAGCTGAAGTTGGTCATTCCGCAAGCTGGGCACGATCCCTTAGAAAAAGTATTGGCTCGTTTTGAAAAGATGGATTATCGTAATCGATTCTTGCAGCCAATGGACGGCCCAAATCTTCAAAGTAATACTGAGTTGGCAATCAGCCTCTGTCAGAAACGCCCACTTTGGAGGCTAAGCCTTCAATCCCATAAACTTGTAGGAATCCGATAAGCTGGTCAAGATCAGAATGACAACTAAAAAACCTGCTATTTCTATTACCCGTCGTCTTGAATTTGATTCGGGCCATCGCATCCCCAATCATCATGGCCAGTGCAGACATTTGCATGGACATCGTTACGCTATCGAAGTGACTTTGACGGGCGAAGTTGCTGACCATCCAGGTAAACCTGATGATGGCATGGTCCTTGACTTTGGCGATATTAAACTCCTAACAAAACAATATGTCGTTGATCTATGGGACCATGCATTTTTGGTAGCTAAAGAAGATAAGTCTGTAGTAGATTTTTTAGCTACCTTACCAAATCATAAAACGGTGATCATGGAGCATGTTCCTACTGTTGAGAATCTAGCCAATGCGGCATTTGCTATTTTGCAACCAGTATTTAGTAAAGCGTTTGCTGGACGTTTGGAACTTTCTGCGCTCCGAATTTATGAGACCCCAAATTGTTGGGCTGACGTACGCCATCCTTAAATGAATCAGACAGAGCTTGATCGTCAGTTTATGCACCAGGCAATAGAGCAAGCCCAATTAGCCGCTCTTGCTGGTGAAGTGCCGGTAGGAGCTGTACTTGTAAGAGATGGGCAAGTCATCTCCAAAGCATTTAATCAGCCGATTACAAATCATGATCCTAGTGCCCATGCTGAAATGCTAGCCTTGAGACAAGCGGCATTATCCGCAGAAAATTATCGTTTACCGGGCGCTACTCTGTATGTCACCTTGGAGCCTTGCATCATGTGTGCCGGTGCCATGATCCATGCTAGGCTGGATCGTGTAGTTTATGGAGCAGCCGACCCTAAAACGGGTGCCGCTGGTAGTGTTTTAGATGTATTCTCATCAAAACAGATTAATCACCAGACTAGTGTTGAGGGTGGTGTGATGGGTGAAGAGTGCGGTCAATTGCTGCGTAATTTCTTTAAGGAACGTCGTTGAAATCTATTCACCTGATTGCTTCTTCTGGAGCAAGCCTAGATGATAAAAGTCCTTTAGCTGGTATTGACTGGCTAAAGCGGCAAGGCCTTACCATTCACAACTCAGAATGCGTTCAAAGAGTTCATGAACGTTTTGCTGGTAGTGAGCAAGAACGTTTAAACGAGCTCAATCATTTAGTCAAGTTAGGCTCACAGGATGTAGTGATGGCGATGCGAGGAGGTTATGGTATTCATCGCCTGCTCCCTGATATCGATTGGAATGGAATTGCTAAAGCAATTGAAGGCGGTCTACAAATCTGTGGCCATAGTGATTTCACAGTATTTCAACTAGGTTTATTGGCTAAGACTGGCGCTATTACTTTATCTGGACCGATGCTCAATTACGATTTTGGCAGAGCAGATGAGGGGGGCAAAGCTATCTCTCCGGATGAGTTTATGTGGAAACATTTCCAAACTGCGATTGAGCAAAGAAAAATAGACTGCAATGTATCGGTGCCCCAGTCGTATTTAGCCAAAGCAAATATTGGGCAAGTTACAGGGATGTTGTGGGGCGGTAATTTAACAGTGGTGTCTGGCTTGGTGGGTACTTCGTATCTACCATCATTGCAACAAACGCAGAATGGCATCTTGTTCTTGGAGGATGTAAATGAGCATCCTTATCGTATAGAGCGCATGCTTATGCAATTGCTCGATGCTGGGGTACTTCAAAATCAAGCGGCAATACTCTTGGGCGGTTTTACTGCCTATCGTCTATACGATAACGATAGAGGGTATTCATTAGAGCGGGCTATCGAGGCAATCCGTAAGCGCTTACCGGAAAATATCCCTATTCTCACGGGCTTACCGTTTGGCCATCAAGTGAATAAACTCACTCTGCCTGTAGGCGCTCAAGCAAGCTTAGATTACAGCGTCAGCGGCTTCACCCTTAAAGCAAATTGGTAGACCCTCTTGAAAAAGTTATTTGTACAAAGTGTTTTGCTTCTTATTACCTTGATACTTACGGGGGCAGCAATGGCAGTTGAAGAGCCAAAATATTCTGTTCTAGAAAAAACACCACCCTTTGAGCTGCGCTCTTATGCGCCAATGATATTGGCTGAAGTTCAGGAGGAAGGCGACCTAGATGAGGCCTCTAGCAGAGGATTTCGTATTATTGCTGCCTATATTTTTGGCCAGAATCAAGTGAGCGAAAAAATTGCGATGACCTCACCAGTGGCAGTAGAGGAACAGGCACAAAAAAGCGCAAAGATTGCGATGACTACCCCAGTGAATATTGAAGCCAATGCGGGTAAATGGATCGTATCTTTCGTAATGCCTTCCGAATACACCTTAGAGAACTTGCCAAAACCACTGAATTCCAAGGTCCAACTTAGGCAGATACCTGCAGTAAAGCGGGCAGTGATTAGTTTTTCTGGTTTTTACAACGCAAATACTGTGGCTGAAAAGACTGTTGAGCTGGAGCAGTGGATGAAGACAAAAAATTTACAAGCTGCTGGTTCGCCAAAGTTTGCTCGCTATAACCCACCTTGGACATTGCCCTTTATGCGGCGTAACGAAATCATGATTGATATTCGTGACTAAGGACTACTTAAAGCAAAAGTATTAGGCTTCGAAACTCTTTAGTAAGAATTGAGCACCACCATCTACCCCTAAAGCCTTGGTAAGAGAGGGTAAAGCGTCTGCCAAATGTTTTTCTAGTGTCCATGGTGGATTAATAATGAACATCCCACTAGCTTGCAAGCGTCGTTCGCCAGGGGCATTCTCAACTCGTAATTCGGCGTGAAGCCAAGAGCGTTTATGAGCAGTAGCCATTTTCTTCATTCGATCTGGCAGCGCTGCCGACTCTCTTCTTGAGAGGGTGGGATACCAAATAGCGTAGCAGCCTGTAGCAAAGCGTTGTAAGGATTCTTCTATTGTGACTTCGAGATATCGATAATCTTGCTTGTCTTCATATGATGGGTCAATCAAAACTAAGCCGCGTCTGCTCGGTGGTGGTAGCAGACCTTTCAGTCTAGAAAAACCATCTTCAGCATAGACATCGATTTGCTTTGCTTGCTTTAGCTGATGAATATTGTGTCGCAAAATATCAATCTCTTTGGGATGTAGCTCAAATAGCTTCAACCTATCTTGTGGCCTAAGTAAGCTCGCAAGGATAAAGGGTGAACCAGGATAGCTTACAAGCGCTGCATCATTACTTTTCGCCTGAATACATTCTAAATATCTTTGGATGCTCTCTGAAACGGGATACCCTTTTTTAATAAAATCTAAGAGGCGATATATTCCACCTTCAGCTTCTTTACTGACCGCCGCAAAGCCGTCCTTGAGACTGTAAATGCCAGCTCCAGCATGAGTATCAATTATGGTGAGAGCGCCAGGCTTTTCCTGAAGGTAGTCAACCAGTTGAATCAGTATGAGGTGTTTCAGGATGTCAGCATGACTGCCGGCATGAAACGCATGTCGATAGCTAAACATAAGGAGTCAACCTAGTTTGCTAGGTGATGTATTGAATTGGGCTTTAATAAACACAATCAAAGTCATTGCAATGAGGGCTATCGATGCGTACTGTAGTGGCAGATTCAATTCATGGTCCATGATTTGCGTAAGATGAGCATAAATTGCGGCTACGCCACCTAAAGCGATGAGTCGAAGCCAAATACTCTTGGGAGCCAGAAACTTTTCTGGAACATAGCTGGCAAAAAGAGCACCTAATATTCCGCACCAAATACCAAATCCAGCGCCGCCCAATACATCGGTAAGCCAATGCGCTCCAACTGCATTGCGGGAAAGTCCAACGAGAGCTGCCACAATAAAAAGGAGTGACATAGGGCCACGTTTATTTTTATCACATGCAAAATAGAAGGCGGTTGCAATCGCAAATGCCGTTAATGTATGGCCAGATGGAAAGGCCTTATGTAGTAGGGGTTCTCCAAGGCGGTAAAAACTACCATCTGCTAAAACACCAGCAGGCCTTGGAAAGTTGAAAACGTTTTTTAGAGCGGTGCTCACAATTGCAGAAATCGTGCCAGCAAAGATGCCCGCAGTGATGAGGCGAGGAGCAAGCAAAAGCAATGGAAATGCAATAGCAAAAACGCCCCAACCATTACCTAAAAAGGTAAGCCATGCCCATACAGTAGCTGGCAATAATCGCGTCCATTCATTAATAAATAAGAAGCTAAGAGTCTGAAATTCCCCGAGGTAAATTGCTAATGCAAGACCTAAAGGGGCCAGTGGCACGAACCAAACATATACAGGAATCGCTTTATTGCTCATCCAGATCAGCGAGCCTTTTCCTTATCGGCATCTTGCAATTGAACACACACCTTTTCTAGCACTTGGTTCACAGTAATCGCTTGCATGCAGACATTATCTTGACAAGGTGTTTTACGATGGTTAGCAGCGCTGACACATGGGGAGCAAGCTAAGTTTGCGGTGATAGCAATGGAATTGCCAACCGACCCATAAAGCGCCGGTGTTTCTGGACCAAAGAGAACCACCGTTCTCAATGGAGTTACTGCTGAGAAGTGGCCAGGGCCAGAATCATTTGTCACCATCACATCAGACAAAGTGTAGAGCGGAGGTAATTCAGCAAAACTGACTTGTCCTGCAAAGTTCAAGGCATTTTGAATATTGGCGACCGTGCGAACTTTTTCTACATAAGCAAATTCAGCAGGGGAGCCAGTGATCAAAATAAGATCATGTGGGTACTTTGTATGGACAGCTTGTATGAGTTCAGAGAAGCGTTGCTGTGCCCAGCGACGTTGTGGCAATAAATCACTGGCATTGGGATTGATTAAAATTAAGCGGTTCTTACCAGGGGTATATTGGAGACTAGATTCCTTGGCCAGTTTTTCAATTCGCTCACGTACCTTTTGGAGTACTTCCGGGTCAATCACCGCTTGCTCTAAGCGCACCTCAGAATCTGGAATCTGAATTTTGCTAAAGGGCACTTCAATCTCTTTGGCAAAAGCCGCATGAATTAAGGAAAGAAAATTTTTGGTAATGTGGATATGCGGGTTGTAGTGCACCTTACGAGTGAGCATAAAGCCACGCCATAGACCTTCTCCATGGAAGATGTGATAACCCACTCGACGGCGAGCTCCGCATAGGCCAGTAAGTAGGGCTGTAAAGCGCGAGAATAGCTCCAGATCGATCACAGTATCTATTTGGCGTTGTCGAGCAACGACGAGGAAACGCAAAGTATCTTTGATTAAACCTCCCAAGCTTGAAGCGTCAATCGTGAAGATATTTTCTGGTTTAACGGTATTTAATAATGTCAGACTAGCGCGATTACTTTTAAAGATGAGAAAAAAGAGTTCGGCACCACGAGCCTGTGCATTACGCATTGCTGGGTCAACTAAAATAGCACTACCCATTTCAGAGAGCTCAATAAAGAGCAATTTCTTGGGAGTTTCTGGACCTCGGCTAAAGATATTCTTTACACCATCAAACAATGCAACGAATGGGCTAACAATCGCACAGAGCGGAACACCGACCCAATGATCAATGGCACGCATGGTATTGACGCTAATAGTCATCGTTTTTCTCTGAAAGAATTATTTTCGTTTTAGTAAAAAGTATGCGCCAGGTAGCACTGATAAAACAGTGATAGCTCCATAGCTAATGGATGCTAAGACTGTCAAAGAGGGATTTACACCCCACAGTGCTAAAACAGACGATAAAGTGGCTTCCCGCAAGCCCCACCCTGAAATGCTAATAGGGAGCATGAGTAATAAACTCAGAGCTGGTAATCCAATCATTAAACCTTGGATCGGTGCATCAACGCCATAAGCCTTCATGCAAAAAAGGAGTGTCAGAATCGTCATAAAGTGAATGCCGATGGCTAAGCATGCTTGAGCAATATTGGTAGGCCAAGCAAAAGCCAGTCTGATGCCAGGCATTGCATTATTCATTTGAAAGCGATCAAGCAGTTTCTGAATCAGTTGCTTACTTGGAGACCATGCAAGCAGAAAAGCAATAATCAAACCTGCAGATACCATGACGCCAAGTACTACATAACCCAAGTCCTGACCCCAAGTAGCTAAAGTGGCGCCACCTAAGATTAAGCCAATTCCGCCTAATAAGTTATTACCAGCTAGCCCGAGAAGACGATCTACTAAAACCATAGAAAAGCTCAGCCGTAACTTAGGTTTTGCATGCTCCAGATCTACTGAGTGATGCAATTCTTCGTCAAGCTCCTTAGGGTCACTTAAGTCACCAGTGCTTGTCAGATGGGTAGCAGTAATAGCGCGATAGCTATCACCACCTAAAGTGCTTGGTAAGCCTTGGTTGATTAATCCGCCTGCAAAATAAAGACCAATATAGGAGTGGATGCGACGTGGAAAGCCAACGGATTGCATAAATAAACCCCAGCGATAGCCGCCACAGATAAAGGCGGTCATCATGCTAGCTAAGGCAGCCAAAAACCAAATGGGCTCCATTTTGATTTCAGAATCAAGCAGGGTATGCCAATCAATTCCGCTAGTGGCTTTCCAGAGTAACGCAATAGATAACAGAATACGGATAGTTGGCCATGCGCGCTTCAGAACTGATTTCCATCCAGAAGGGCTTTTTTGGGTGGCTTGGGGTATTGAACTCATAGGCGTAAGGATAATGCCTTGGAGGTCTAAGGTCTTGAATTTGGGAGAATTACTTCGCTAGGGAAGGCCCCTGCCAATTGCTACAAAGGCTAAAGTCAAATTTAGACAATATCTGACCAAAACGCTGTATCTCAAGACTATCTAAGGGTTCACAGCGCTCAAAGCCAGATTTATCGCCAATCGGGGCAGAAAATGCCATGCCTGACCAGTTAATTAGCAGAATATTGGCGCCTGGTGGAAGCTGTCCAAACCATAGATCAAATTGATCTTTTCTTTGGTCAAGAACAAATACAGGAATGGGTTTGGCATACCAAGCAGCGCGACTACCTAAGGTCCAATTTTGAACTGCAATGCCATTTGCCTTAGTAGCCTGGGTAAGCTCAGCAGCTTTTTGTCCTGCCATTTTCCAACCATACAGATCGGCGATGGGATTTGATTTGATCAGTGTAGATGAAATGCCGCCAGAGAGAACAAACCCAAAACCAATTAAGCACAAAGCCAGCTGAAAGATAAACAAAGCGCGAATAAGGAATCGATGCTGAACAGACCATGCCTTTGCTAAACCAATCCCAGCAAACGGAGCTAAGCAGAACCAAGCAGGTGTTGTCCAGTGTGGAAGACCACCTCCGCCAGAAAGAAGTGCAAAAATAATGAAGGGAATAAAAAAGAATCCCAATAAGGAAACGATAGAAAATTTCGTGGCATGTATGCAATCTTTTAAAAAGATAAAGCTGCCCATAATCAGAAGAGGGCCAAATACCGCAATCTGAATACCAATAAAGGCGCCTAGCCTGCGCCAGAGCCATTCTCCACCGCTGCCATGCGCAATTTGGTATTTGAATGAGATCCAGTCATTGATCCAATTCCAATAGAGCACTGGGCTGATGAAGATCAAGGCTATAGCTAATGCCAACCAGAAACCAATTTTACTGATGAAAGATTTTCTACGAGCACTGATTAATACCAGCAGTAAGGCAAAGGCAGTAAATACAGCAGTGTATTTACTTAAACCTGCCAATCCCAGCAAAATTCCTGTGACTATCCAATCACCAAGGGTAAAGTGATCTTGAATCAACCAGCGAAGTGCCATGTACATCAGACCAAGACTCAATGGCGCTAGCAAAGTATCTGGCAATAAACCAATCGCTAGCACATGAGGCATTGGAGCGGCAATGATGGCAAGTACGGCCATGAGTCCGCAGGTATTTGCCGAAGGAAGTGAGCTCGTAAGGTAGCCCGCGTTACGTCCTTGTATGAAGTGATGGATCTCCAGCGTCACTTGATAAACCAAAAGGCAGGAGAGCACCCAAAGCAGTTCGGGCACTATCCGAATCAAACCCTCAGATGAAGTCAGTGACACTAGTGGCCACTGGATCCAGCCTACCAATGGTGGGTGATCAAAATAGCTCCACGCTAAATGTTGGGCATAAAGGGCGTAGTGCGCCTCATCTACTGAAAATTCAATTGAAAAACCTAAAGCAAAATGCACTATCGCTGCTATGCAAATGCAGATGGCAGCCCAGCTTGAGGGTGATTGATGACGCATGAATAGATTTTAGACTCACTTGGACAATTCTTTGGGACAATTAGATCTATGTTGAAACATGTTTTTCACCTCTCTATCCTATGCATCTTGATGACGCTAGCGGGTTGTGCTGGTTTCGGAGGCAATTCAGTGCAAGATGAGTCGGGGAAGGTCTTTGATCTGAGCAGTCTTCCGGCGCAGGAAGAGCTGCCTAAATTTTCTGCTGAAACTGCGCGCGATGGAATACCGAAGGGATGGAATTTCTATCGCATAGCGCCTTACAAAAAGAATACGGTATATCGCCTCGAAAACTATCAAGGTAAAACAGTACTGAGTGCGAATTCCAAAACATCTGCCTCGGGTCTAGCGGTAAAGTTGCACCCAAGACAGGCGAATAATTTATGGCTGCAGTGGGAGTGGAAAGCATTAAGTCCAATACCTGAAGCTGATAATGCGGATCGTTATAGCGATGATGCACCGCTGAGAATCTTAGTAGCATTTGACGGTAATAAATCAAAATTACCATTAAAGGAAAAGATGACCTTCGAGATGGCAAACCTCATCAGTGGTCAAGAAATGCCGTATGCCACTTTGATGTATATCTGGTCTGGTAAATCACCAATAGATACTATTGTTAATAGTGCTCATACTTCCCGCATCAAAATGATAGTGGTAGATTCCGGCTGGAATAATTTGAATGAATGGCATAAGCATCAACGTGATCTTGCTGCAGATTACAAGCGGGCTTATGGAGAGACTCCTGGTGAAGTCATTGGTATTGCATTATTAACTGACACAGACAATACAAAATCAGAAACGCGCGCTATCTATGGCGATATTGAATTGGTTCGCAAGAGCTTAAAATAAAGCCTGCTTAGGAGTGAGAGGGACGCCAGCGTTTAAGTAAAAGTGCATTACTTAATACGCAAAAACTTGATAGTGCCATGGCGCTGCCAGCCAGCATTGGTGAAAGATAACCAAGAGCTGCGAGCGGTATGCCGGTGCAATTAAAGATAAAAGCCCAGAATAAATTTTGTTGAATTTTTCTCCAGGTTCTCTTGGAGATATCAATTGCATCAGCGACTAAAGTGGGATCCCCCCTCATCAAAGTAATGCCAGCAGCCTGCATTGCGACATCCGTCCCCGTAGACATAGCCATACCAACATCTGCAGTAGCAAGTGCGGGCGCGTCGTTGACGCCGTCACCTACCATCGCCACCCATTGACGTTTTCCATCGGATATAGATAGTTGTAGATCACGAATAACATCCGCTTTACTGTTTGGCAAAATTTGCGCAAAAACTTCATTAATGCCGATAGCATTGCCAACCCGATTAGCTGCTGCAGTATTGTCGCCAGAGAGCATGACAGTTCGAATATGTAGCCCATGCAAAGCAGTAATTGCCGCTAGAGCATCATTTTTTAGTTCATCACCGAAGGCAATAATTGCTATCGGTGATGAAGTTTCTTGGTTCATCAAAACAGAAACGGTTTGCCCAGCATCAAAACATGCTTGCGCTTTTTGCACAATTTCAGCTTCATGAGGATTGGAGGTTAAGGATGCAACACTTTGCAAGCAGAGGTTTTGACCCATCCAAGGACCCGCACTAGGTTTGCCGATAATTCCAATGCCGGGTAGGGCCTTACTCTCTGAAGGAGGTATTGGGCTAAGTCCCTTTTGTTTAGCAGCGTCTAGCAAAGCTTTGGCTAAGGGATGTTCGCTACCTAGTTGCAGCCCTGCAGCGCTCGTCAGAATGACATCATCATTCACAGCAGCATCAAATGAAATCACATTTAATAGTCTAGGTTTACCGATCGTCAGCGTGCCGGTCTTATCGAAGGCAACGATATTTAAGCGATGTGCTAATTCAAGTACTTGAGGGTCTTTAATGAGGATGCCAAAGCGTGCCGCTACTCCAGTTCCTGCCATGATTGCAGCAGGTGTTGCTAAACCAAGAGCACAAGGGCAGGCAATCACCAATACAGATACTGCTCGTAAGATGGCAATCGAAGCAGAATCAAAATAGAGCCAGTTTGCAAAAGCAGTGATGAGGGCAATCACAATCACACTGGGTACAAAAATGGCACTGACTTGATCTACTAATTTTTGAATCGGCGCTTTTTGGGTTTGTGCATCTTCTACTAAGGTAATGATTTGGGAGAGAACACTTTCTATACCCACTGCTTGTGCTTCAATCACTAAAACGCCCTCACCATTGAGTGAGCCACCAATCACTTTTGAGTCGATGGATTTTTTTACTGGGGCACTTTCTCCAGTGAGGAGAGATTCATCTATATGGCTAGAGCCCATTAGGATCAAGCCATCAACAGGAATACGCTCACCAGGTAATACCAAGACTCGATCCCCAGGGAACACTTGCTCTAATGGTAGATCACGATATTGATCCAGAGGAGACCCCTCTTTAATAGCAATGCTTGAATCAATTACCTTGGCATGTTCTGGCCACAGTTTTTGTAAGGCGCGTATGGCTTCACTAGTTTGTTGCTTTGCACGGGCCTCTAACCATTTACCAAGGAGCACCATGCAAATAATGACAGCTGAACCTTCGAAATAAAGTTCGTGGGCCGCATGGGGTGAGGCAAGCATTTGATAGACACTTAAACCATAAGCTGCACTTGTACCTAGTGCAACAAGTAAGTCCATATTGCCCACCCCAGCCATCAGTGATTTATAGCCAGCTTTATAGAAGCGCCATCCCAAAAAGAATTGCACGGGGCTTGCTAGCAATAGTTGCCATTTTGGCGAGAGTGTCCAATGAATTCCAAACGGCATCAAAAACATTGGTAAAAATAGTGGCGCTGAAAGTGCAAAACTCAATAAGACTCGACCCAGTCCATCTGCACCCCAAAAGGATTGCGAAGGTTTTGCTTGGATATTTTGATGGGGAGTGCTTAACTTGGCCTCATATCCAGTCTTCTGAACTGCAGCGATGATGCTGTCGATCGTGGCCTCGGAATCTGCCCTAAGGCGAACTTTGGCCTGTTCAGTGGCTAAATTAACGCTCGCAGCCTCTACGCCCACAATTTGGCCTAAAGCCTTCTCAACCCTTCCCACACAGGACGCACAGGTCATTCCACCAATATCGAGGGTAAAAATGGATGGTTTTAGGTCTTTTTGACTACTCATATAGAAGATAATCTACTGTATACCAAGCAAATTCACTTCAAAAGGGTTGATATGTTGAGTCTCACAGTATCTGGCATGACCTGCGGTGGCTGTATTAATGCAGTAACTAGAGCTATTCATTCTCAAGACCCAAGTGCAAAAGTCCAGGTAGATCTCAGCACGCAGACCATCTCCCTAGAAACTACCTTATCCCAAGCTCAAGCTAGTCAGCTCATAGCAGATGCTGGATTTCCAGTTGCCAATTAAGCATATGTTTAGAATGTCGGCAAACCTAACAAAACCCATATTTTTGTTTCTAAAGGATCGTGCTTTATGTTCTTCAGTAAGTTAATGCCTCACGATGGTAATTTCTTTGTACTATTCAATGAGCATGCTAGTAGCATCGTTGCTGCTTCCGAATCTTTTGTAAAGTTTGTTGAGCACTATAACGATGAAGCTCTCCGTATCAAATACACGCAAGAGGTGGATAAGGCAGAGCATGTTTGTGATGATGTGGTGAAAGAGGTTCATCGCCGCTTGCATAAAACTTTCATTACCCCAATCGATCGCGATCAGATCTTCTCACTCATCAATACGATGGATGACGTAGCTGATTTGCTGCAAAACGGTACTGAGGCAATGCATCTCTATAACGTCAAGCAAATGACTCCCGAGATAGTGCAAATGGCCGAATTATGTAATCAGTGCTGTATTAGTATGAAAAATGCGGTTGGGACTTTAAAAGATATCTCTGATCCAGAAGTTGCTAAAGCGGCCCTCAAGACTTGTGATGAGATTGATCACTTGGAGTCTGGCGCTGATCGACTTTTATCTACTGCAATTACTCGATTATTTCGTGAAGAAATTGAGGTTCGCGAATTAATCAAGTTACAGCGTATCTATGAGTTGCTTGAGGAAGTGACTGACAAATGTGAAGACGTTGCCAATTTGGTTGAAGGCATTGTTCTTGAAAACTCTTAAGGCGAATTAAGTTGCCAGCGACAGAAGTAGCTTTTTGGGTAGTAGCGCTTTTGGTGGCGCTAGCACTTGCATTTGACTTCATGAATGGTTTTCATGATGCCGCTAACTCCATTGCCACGGTTGTTTCAACTGGTGTACTGAAACCACAGCAAGCAGTTGTCTTTGCTGCTTTTTTCAATTTCTTAGCTATCTTCGTTTTTCATCTCAGTGTTGCAGCGACAGTGGGCAAGGGCATAGTCCATCCTGCTGCAGTCGATTTACACGTGATCTTTGGCGCTTTAGTCGGTGCCATTATCTGGAATGTAGTGACTTGGTATTACGGTATTCCATCAAGCTCTTCACATGCCCTCATTGGTGGTTTAGTAGGTGCAGCTTTACCTAAGGCTGGGATGGATGGTTTGGTATGGGCTGGAATTATTAAAACGGTTTCCTTTATTTTCATCGCCCCGTTGATTGGATTTCTGCTTGGCTCAATGATGATGTTATTGGTAGCTTGGGTTTGCAAAAATGCCAACTTATCAAAAACAGATCGCTGGTTCCGTCGTCTTCAATTGGTCTCAGCTGGTGCATACAGCTTGGGTCATGGCGGTAACGACGCTCAAAAAACGATTGGTATTATTTGGCTCCTACTGATCATTACTGGTTATGCAGAGGCGAGCGCCAAAATGCCGCCGACTTGGACAATTATTTGTTGTTATATTGCAATCGCTATGGGCACCATGTTTGGCGGCTGGCGTATCGTTAAAACGATGGGTCAGAAGCTAACTAAACTTAGACCCGTCGGTGGCTTCTGTGCTGAAACGGGTGGGGCTATCACCTTATTTGCAGCAACCGCTTTGGGCGTTCCCGTATCAACTACCCACACGATTACTGGGGCTATTGTTGGTGTGGGTTCTACACAAAGAGCTAGTGCAGTACGTTGGGGTGTGGCAGGAAACATTGTTTGGGCTTGGATTTTTACGATTCCAGCCACTGCCTTGATGGCTATGATGGTCTATTACCTGAGCTTACTCATTTTCTAAATTCAAAAGCGAGATCAATTCATCTCGTTTCAAGCAATTTTTCGCTGGTGCGGTTAATCTAACTGCTATTCATTAAAAATTAACAAAAGTAATTCTCAAAACTTATTGTGAGCTACTGGGTATAGGAGAAAGTAGTGTCAGTTACTGTAGAAGCTGTGCAAGGAGCCCTCAAAGGCTTGGTTGATCCAAATACAAAGATCGACTTTATAACGGCTAAAAATGTCAAGAATTTAAAAGTCGATGATGGCAATATCTCGCTCGACATCGTTTTGGCTTATCCAGCTAAAAGTCAATTTGACTCTATTCGCAAATCAATTATTAATACCATCCGCGAATTACCTGGCGTTAAAAATGTGAGTGTTAATGTCAGCAGTCAGATTGTTGCGCATGCTGTGCAGCGTGGCGTCAAGCTATTGCCAAGTGTTAAAAATATTATTGCCGTTGCGAGTGGCAAAGGTGGAGTGGGTAAGTCAACTACCGCCGTGAATTTAGCTTTGGCTCTAGCCGCTGAAGGTGCACAAGTCGGAATCTTAGATGCTGATATATATGGCCCTAGTCAGCCAATGATGCTTGGTATTACTGGTAGACCAGAATCGATTGAAGAAAATACGATTGAGCCCATGGAAGGTCATGGCTTGCAAGCTAGCTCTATTGGTTTCTTGATTGAGGAAGATGCGCCAATGGTATGGCGTGGTCCAATGGTCACTTCTGCTTTAGAGCAACTGCTTCGTCAAACCCGCTGGCGTGATTTAGATTACTTAATAGTGGATATGCCACCAGGTACTGGTGATATTCAATTGACCTTATCGCAAAAAGTTCCCGTCACTGGCGCGGTCATTGTTACTACACCTCAAGACATTGCCTTGCTAGATGCTCGTAAGGGTCTAAAGATGTTTGAGAAGGTAGGTGTACCTATCATCGGCATTATTGAAAACATGAGTACTTATGTTTGTACAAAGTGTGGCCATGAAGAACATATCTTTGGTAGCGGTGGTGGCGAAAAAATGTGTAAAGAATATAGTGTGGATTTTTTAGGTGCCTTACCCCTCAATTTATCGATTCGGGAACAGGCCGATGCGGGTCGTCCAACCGTGGTGGCTGATCCTGACGGCGCTATTAGCGCAATATACAAAAACATTGCTAGACAAGTTGCCATTCGTGTTGCTACTCTGTCTAAAGATATGAGCAGTAAATTTCCAAATATCGTGGTTCAAAACACCTAAGGCCCTGAGCATTTATGCGCTTTGCAGTACTAATGCGTAAACAAAATCTAGACAACCCATGGGTTTCATATCGATGGGTTCCTCAGGAAGTGTTGCCTGATTTTGGGCAATTCAATCCTCAAGCTCTTCAAGGTAATTCGATCTCGGGTCAATTTCTGGGGCGTGATGCGCAAGGTGAGTCTTGGTTATTTACTGGCTTTGAATTAAATTTGTTTCCTGATGAGGCTGAAGGTTACTATCTTAATATTTCTGCCACAACGCCCGCATGGTTTGTGATGTGGAGATTGGAAGAAGATATTGAACGTTATATAGATGAACAATCTCTTACGCTTGCTAAATCTGAAGCTACGATTGCAGTGCCTCATCGAATTTGCGTAAGTTACAACGAAGCTGCTCGATTACTTGATGGCGGGGAGTCAGTTGATACAGTCACTATGAGTGATGAGCATGCTTCATGGTTACAAGAGTATGTGAATGAAAAGTATCGGCCTGAGCCAAAAAAGCGGCATAAGCCAGCATCATTCAAAGGTGCTGAACGCCCGGCGGAGGAATGATGGCAGATGGTTTTTTAAGTCGTTGGTCTAAGCGGAAAGCTGGAAAGCTGGATGATCTTGAAGATCAGCCCAAAGAAACTACTCAGACTCCTGCGCCTATCTCTCCAGAAGCTCAAGCTCTGCCTCCAGCCTCCTTGGATGACGTAGAGAAGATTGATCGTTTTGATCCTGATTTTTCTTCCTTTATGAAGCCAGATGTAGACCCTAGTGTTCAGCAGGCTGCGCTCAAAAAGATGTTTACCGACCCACATTTTAATGTGATGGATGGTTTGGATATCTATATAGATGACTACTCCAAGCCCGATCCTTTGCCGCCAGGCATGCTAGAGAGAATGGTGCAGAGCGATATGCTCCAGCTTTTCCGTAAGACTGGAGATACACCAGCCTTAGAGGAAAGCCAGATAGAGGGGCAAATGGCATCATCTTCATCCGAAGAGAAGCTTTTAGAGGATCAGGATCAAACTGATTTAACATCCAATGATCCAGCAGTAAAGAAAAAACATGCTCACTTGGATGAAGTGCCAATAGAGTCTACCCAGAAAAAAACCTAAGAAGATAGTAGATGAGTCAAAAATTAATTTGCAACTGTAATGGCACTATGCCTTTGGATGCAAAGGCTCTTGGTGTTCCAGTCCATCAATCTTTGTGTAGGCAGGAAGTAGGCTCTTTCTTAAAGGCCCTAGATGGATCTGATTCATTGGTGGTGGCCTGCACGCAAGAGGGTGCTCTATTTAGCGAGTTAGCCGAGCAGTCAGAAAAACCTTTGGTAGCACCTCTGCGTTTTGTAAATATT
>Ga0194038_1000043_pt1 | contig 53632 bp, 42 predicted proteins | sample JunL226m_MetaG_FD_148630 | JGI IMG/M metagenome (GOLD analysis project Ga0194038, IMG submission 148630) | Anoxic zone freshwater microbial communities from boreal shield lake in IISD Experimental Lakes Area, Ontario, Canada - Jun2016-L227-6m | ecosystem: Environmental > Aquatic > Freshwater >... | reverse complement strand
GCTTGATCCTGCTTTTGAACATCTTCCGCAACGCATCTACTTAAGTTGGCAGCCTGCCTGGAGAAATCCACAAGCAATACCAGAGATTATTCCTGGCCAGCGCTGGAAGTTTAAGGTAAAGCTCAAGCGACCATATGGATCTCTCAATCCTTATACATTTGATTTTGAGCGGTGGTCCTTTCATCAAGACTTTGGGGCTAGTGGCTCTGTACGTTCAGGAGAGCTATTACAGTCAAAGGATATTGGATTAACTGAATTTGAATTACATATGGAGCTAGCTCGCTGGCATTTACGTAAGAAGATTCAGTCACTCTTGCCAGTAGATGCTCGCTATGCAGGCGTGGTTATTGCTTTAGTGATGGGCGACCAAAATGCCATCGAACAGGATGACTGGAAGGTATTTAATGCCACGGGTATTGGGCATCTAATCTCGATATCCGGATTGCACGTCACCATGTTAGCGGGAGTAGGTGCATCTTTTGCAGCATTCATTTGGCGACGGCGTACATGGCCTTTACTGATTCCTGTAGGGAAGGTAGCAGCATGCTCTGGATTTATCACAGCATTTATTTATGCCTGGTTAGCAGGCTTTCAGATACCCGCGCAGAGAACCATGTATATGGTTGGCGTAGTTGCATATGCATTGTGGTCTGGCAGAAACCCTAGATCATTTGATATTTGGTGGTGGGCCTTGGCATTTGTCTTATTGATAGACCCAATGGCACCCTATACCCCAGGCTTTTGGTTGTCTTTCGGCGCAGTAGCAGCAATCTTGTATGCCATGGGTAATTCAAGCGGTTTATTAGGTATTCCGACTGGAAAAGAATTAGAGCTCCATTGGTCACATAGATTGATTCAAGCCCTTAGAGAAGCCTGCCGAGTGCAAGCTGTTGTCACTATTGCCTTGCTGCCATTGACTTTATATTGGTTTTATCAAGTATCACTGGTTTCACCGATTGCTAATGCATTTGCAATACCAATAGTAAGTTATGTAGTAACCCCATTGGCGATTGCTGGTGCATTGTTGCCAGATTTTATTGGGAGATGGCTACTGCTACCAGCCCATGAAGCGATGGAGTATCTTGCCCTGGCTCTTGAGTGGATGGCTAGTTGGAGTTGGGCCATCGTTTGGGCTAAACAACCAGCGTGGTGGGTATTGCTGTTATCAAGCGTTGGAATTATTTATGCCATTCGATCTGGGCCATTAGGTAGTAGTTGGCGTCCACGCCTACTGGCCTTAAGTTTCATTACGCCATTGTTGATTTACCCTCCTCATATTTTGAATGAAGCCGCGAATGAAGCTGTATTAAGGGCTGGAGAATTTAAAGTGACTGCTCTAGATATAGGTCAAGGGACGGCCGTGTTGATCGAGACGGCTAATAAAAGAATTTTGTATGACACTGGTCCTATTCAAGGCAAGAAAGATGATGCTGGGCAGCGGGTGATTCTGCCTTTCCTGCGAGGTAGAGGCATTGATCAAATTGATCGCATGGTGATTAGTCATAGTGATAGTGATCATATTGGCGGTGCGTCAACATTATTAAAATCAATTCAGTTTGATTTTATGATGGGATCCTTGCCAAGTACAAATCAGCTGCTTAAAGATCTTCAGTCAAGAAGTATCCCAAGCATTCCTTGTCGATTTGGACAACGCTGGACTTGGGATGGTGTTGAGTTCCTTATTTGGCACCCGCATGAAGAAACCCTTTTTGAGGATCAATATTCTAGAAAACCTAATGAAATGAGTTGCGTATTGGAAGTGCGAAATCAACATGCTTCACTCTGGCTAACGGGTGATGTCGAAAAACAAGCTGAAGCTGAAATCGTCAATCGGCTAAATCAAGAGAGCTTGAGGGAAATTGGTGACAGAAAGCTCGTTTTTATGGCGCCACATCATGGGAGTAAAACTTCCTCTTCGCTCGATTTGCTTAAAAAGTTAAGTCCTGATCGGGCTTTTGCACAAAATGGTTATCACAATCGATATGGTCATCCACATCCCACGGTTACGGAGCGTTATCAAAATTTGAGGATCCCCTTTTATCAGACCCCTAATACTGGTGCTCAGATTTGGTTTTTTGATAACAGAGGTAATGCTACCCTGCGCTTTTGGAGGCATGATATAAAACGGCTATGGCATAGAAAAGGGGATAATTAATCCAGTTATTACTTAAAGAGGTTTAATTAATGAATAAGATTAAAGGCGTGAATAAATTATTTCCACTAAGTTTATTTGTTGTGATCGCAGCTCTTGGTTGTGCTGGCGCTAATGTTCGCCCTCTGGTAGATATGAAGGGCGTGAATGACGCAGCCTACGAAAAGGATTTGCAAGAATGCCAGGCGTATGCAAAAGAGCAATCCGGCATGGGTGAGACCGCAGCGAAAGGCGCTGGGGCTGGCGCTATAGTTGGTGGCTTATTAGGTCTTGTGACTGGTAGCAATACAACGGGAATTGTTCAGGCTGCAGGTGCGGGTGCAGTCATCGGTGCGGCTGGTGGGGCCTTTACCGGAAATCAATCTCAAGAAGCGGTTGTTAAAAGATGCTTAAGCGGTAGAGGCTATAAAGTTCTTAACTAAATTTCTAGATGCTCAGGCAGCAAGCCCGCCTGATATCGCTCATACATTTTGATGTAGGCTGATTCAATCTGATCAGTAGACAGCTGAGTATTAAACAGTGGGGTCGTAAACCGATTTTGTTGTAACTTTTCTTTTAAGGCTTTGAGCTTTTCTGGATTCTTGGCTAGATCAATAGCTAAAGCTTCATATTCATTCAGGCTGTTTGTAATGAGTTCTGGCATATCAATAGCACTAAGCAAACTAGCCGCTACTCGGCCAGCGAAGGTTTCCCCTAGAATGGTAAGAACTGGCAAGCCAACCCAGAGTGCATCACTAGCAGTAGTGTGGGCGTTACAGGGCACAGTATCGATAAAGAGATCTGCCACACGATGTCTTGCAAGATGCTCTGGCAAATCTAACCTGCCTGCAAAGACCAAGCGATCTTCAGATAAACCTCTGGCTCGAGCTTCTTTAATGAGATTCGCTTTAGCAAGAGTGTTATCTTCCAAAAGCCAAAGCACACTTCCAGGTACCGCTTTCAGGATACGCGTCCAACTATCGAAGATATTGGGTGTGATTTTGAGATTGTTGTTAAAGCAGCAATAGACAAACCCATTTTCTGGAAGACCAAGTTCAGGTCGAGTAAAGATCCTCTCCGAGACCTTGCGCTTACTGTCATTTACCTGATAGCTATTGGGTAAGTAAACAATCTTTTCAGTAAAGAAGGGACGATTCTCCTGGGGGATGATGATGGGGTCTGCAATGATGTAATCCATATAGTCAGCACCCATGCTGGCAGGGTAGCCTAAATAGTTCACCTGAATGGGCGCAGCCCTATGAGAGAAGATGCCTGTGCGGCAGTTGGTTGTATAGCCTTTGAGATCAATCGCAATATCAATGCCCATTTCTCTAGACAGCTCTGCTACCTGTTGATCGGTCATGGCATTAACATCGATGAATTGATCAAATGCATTGACCAGTCGTAGGTGCATTTCATCCTGCATATTCGGGCTAAATGAAAAGGCGACTATTTCAAAATTTTCTTTGTTATGAAGTTCAAAGAACTCAGCCATCAAAAATGCAGTTGCATGATTGTAAAAATCATACGAGTAGTAGCCTAACTTGATTTTTTTATTCTTTACCTTACTTAAAAAAAGAGCCTGGTTTGTTCTCTCGGGATATTGATGTGCGGTAAATAACTTGGCTGCCTTAAGATTAGATTCTTCTGAATTTGAGAGTAAGAGCCACGCAAATGGAGGAATAACGCTCACCCCAGCATCAATCATTTGATGGATATATTTGATATCTTGGCCAAAGCTGCTCCAGTCACATATTGTTGATTTGGCGTGAACTAAGGAGCCGTAAATGCAATTGGTGTCAGGGTTAAGCTTGATCACTTGTTGATAAGCCTCTATGGCCTGGGTATAGCGCTTTAGAGCGTGCAGAACAGCTGATTTATTAACCCAGGCATCTAAGTAGTTTGGCTTTAGTTTGATAGCCTGCTCATAGCACTCAAGTGCTTCCTGATAACGTCTTAGATCACTAAAGGCTAGGCCCTTATTGGACCATGCTTCGGCAAAGTCAGGTTGCAATTGAATGGCAAGATCATATGAGGCAAATGCCTCTTGATATCGCTTGAGCTCTTTCAATGTAATAGCTTTATTGGAGATAGCCTCTACAAAATCTGGCGCTAGTTCAATCGACTGGTTGTAATACTGAAGTGCCTGTTCAAAGTGACGATAGTCATCTTGTAATCTTGCGAGATTGAAATACAACTCAGGAGAGTCTTGTCTAAGGCTTAGTGCTTTTCTATAACTATCTAAGGCGGCTTCTTTTAAACCTAAGTGGGCTTGAGTGGTGCCAAGATCATGTAGAGCCTCAAAAAAGTTTTCTTGCTTTTGCAAGGCTTTTTCAAAACAAACGGCTGCTTGACTATAGTTAGCTAATTCTAGATATGAAGAGCCAAGATAGTAGAGTGCAAATGGAGAGCAGTCGCTTTGGGCGCATGCTTTGATTAAATGTTGATGAGATAACTCAGTCTGCCCAGTGTTGCCAGCAATGTAGGCTAGAAATTCATGGGCTTGGGAGCTGTCAGGGTTTGAAAGCAGCACCTTTTCCAGGATCTCTTTTGAGGCCTCAAAGTCTTTATTTTGAAATAGAGCGATAGCACTATTGATGGGGTTGCCGTCAGAAGTGCTCATGTTTTTCATTGGAATATTCTAGCTCTGCATGAATTTTTACTTTTTTGCCAGGCTTTGAAATGCAGCTTAAGTAAAAACAGTATCTCCAAAAACCAAAAAACCCCTTCAAAGCCTTCTACTGTTTGGTTGCGGGGGCAGGATTTGAACCTACGACCTTCGGGTTATGAGCCCGACGAGCTGCCAGACTGCTCCACCCCGCGTCTGAGACTCAAATTCTACCATTTTTTGGGGTCTCCTGTCGAGGTTTTCCTGCTGTAGACAGTGAAATAAGGGGTTTATGACTCAATAATGATGGATTTAATAGAGCTCACATAAGGAGTAACATATTGCGACACAACATTACGCTAGGGTTTATTAATGTCAGTAAGCAATCCTGAGTTTTCGGAATCATCCTTATTAAGACCGGTGGAAGTTTCACGTGAGGGCGACCCACATAAAAAAGGCGCTTCTGTTTCTTTAATGTTTGCTGCGATTGGGATTGTGTTCGGCGATATTGGAACAAGTCCTCTATACGCACTCAAAGAATGTTTCAGCACTGAGCATGGTATCCCTTTCTCAACAGACGCCGTCTATGGTGTGATCTCGATGGTGTTCTGGGCTTTTGCGATTGTGGTGTCCTTGAAATACGTTTTGTTTGTGATGCGTGCAAATAATCATGGTGAGGGTGGAATCTTGGCGCTGATGGCTCTCGCATTAAGAACTGCTCCTACTGGATCAAAGCGTTCTTTACTCATCATCATGGCAGGGGTTTTTGGGGCCTGCATGTTTTACGGTGATGCAGTGATTACTCCCGCTATTTCAGTGTTATCTGCAGTGGAGGGTTTAGAGGTCATCTCCCCTGATTTAGTACGCTATGTCATGCCAATCACTATCTTTATTTTGGTAGCACTCTTTTTGATTCAGAAAACGGGTACTGATGTTGTGGGCAAGCTTTTTGGGCCGATCATGATGCTCTGGTTTATTGCGATCGGTTTGATGGGCATTCATCAAGTGGTTCAGAATCCCGCTATTTTTGCAGCAGTAAACCCGCTCTTTGCCATACGCTTTTTATTTGAACATTCATTGCAGGGTTTTATTGTGCTGGGTGCTGTATTCCTTGTGTTGACTGGAGCTGAGGCTTTATATGCTGACATGGGCCACTTTGGACTTAAACCTATCAGAATGGGTTGGTTCTTTATCGTCATGCCTTGCTTGTTACTTAACTACTTTGGGCAAGGGGCGATGTTCTTGAGTCATCCAGAGACCATCAGTAATCCATTCTTTTTAATGGTGCCAGAAAGTCTTGTATTGCCATTGATTATTTTGGCGACTTTGGCAACAGTGATCGCTTCTCAGGCAGTCATTTCCGGCGCTTTTTCAATGACAAGTCAGGCTATCTTGCTAGGTTTTATGCCACGCATGAAAGTGCTTCATACCTCTGACAGTGAGATAGGGCAAATCTATATGCCTTTAGTCAATTGGGTTTTATTGTTTTTGGTTATTGTGGTTGTGCTTGCTTTCAAGAAATCTGAAAACTTAGCTGCAGCATATGGTATTGCAGTCACCACCACAATGATTATTACTACCTTCTTAGCTGCGATTGTGATGCGTGTTGTATGGCGCTGGAATACTTTTTTGGTCACTCTAGTCATCACTGCCTTTTTGGTAGTTGACTTCGCATTCTTAAGCGCAAACCTTTTGAAAATCCTAGAAGGTGGCTGGTTCCCACTGCTTTTAGGCGCAATCTGCTTCATCGTTCTGATGACCTGGTATCAAGGTCGTCAGATATTGAGTCAGAATGCCAAGAACAATGGCATTGAGCTTAAGGGCTTTATTGATGTATTGATGTTGCATCCGCCTCATCGGGTTGAGGGAACTGCAGTCTTTTTAACTGCCCACGTTGATTACTTACCCGTATCTTTTTTGCACAACCTTAAACACAATCACATACTGCATGAAAGAGTCTTTTTCTTGAAAGTCAGTATTTGGGATGTTCCTTATGTAAAAGATGAGGAGCGCATTACTTTGCGTGACCTAGGAAATGGAATCTACGTAGTACGTGCAGTATTTGGCTTTAACGAAACGCCTGACGTTGGGCGCATCATTGAATTAATTGAAGGGTCATCAGGCCTTAAGTTTGATTTGATGGACACCTCATTTTTCTTATCACGCGATACGATTGTTTCAACCGCTTTGCCTGGCATGGCTTTGTGGCGTGAAAAGTTATTCTGCTGGATGTATCAAAATGCTGGCCGTCAATCTGATTTTTTTAAAATTCCAGCAAACCGTTTGGTTGAGCTAGGAGCAAAGGTAGAGCTTTGAGAGGGCTTACTATCCGCTCGAAAATATTCCTAGGAATGTTTTTAGTAGTTTGCTCTTTTAGTGGCTTGGTTTTGGGCACCCCAGCCGAGGAAGCTGAGCTTGAGAAGTTAGACAAAATCGAACAAGAGCTTGAATTGCAACGTGATTGGGCTAAATATCGGTGGGGCAAAGCTTCTTCTGAGTGCTATCAGAAGTATTGGGTGAATTCTTGTCTCAGAGGTGCTCGCGCAGACTATCGCAAAGAGATTGATCCGATTCGGGAGCAAGAGATTGCATTGCATGAAGTCCAAAGAGGCTTACGCAAGAGCTTAAAGGATCAGGAGGATATTAAGCGCGCTGCTGAGCGGGCTTCACCTGAAAAAGCTGCCGAGCGTAGTGATAACCAACGTGAGTATGAAGAAAAACAAAAGGATGCTGCAGCTAGGGCCGCTGAATTAGAGCAGCGTCGAAAAGATGCGCCAAAGCGTGCGCAAGAAAACAAAGCTGGCACTCAGCTCGATTAATTTTTTACATTTTATCTATTAGGTAAGCGCTTGGCTAAAGTCAAAACGATTTATATTTGCCAGTCCTGTGGGGGCACCTCTGCTAAATGGCAGGGGCAATGTCCATCTTGTCAGGCTTGGAACACTCTGGAAGAGGGTTTACCTGAAACTACCTCTAATGCTCGCTTTCAGGGATTGGCGCAATCACTTCCAAGGCAAAAACTATCTGCTATTACCGCAGAAGATTTGCCACGCTTTAGCACTGGGGTTGAAGAATTTGATCGAGTTTTAGGTGGTGGTTTAGTGCCGGGTGGGGTTGTACTTCTGGGGGGTGATCCAGGTATTGGTAAATCCACCTTGTTATTACAAGCTTTAGCACAAATGAGTTCTGCTGGCATGAATGTTCTCTACAGCAGTGGTGAAGAATCTGCCGCACAGATTGCTTTGCGTGCAAAACGAATTGCATTAGATGCTCCTCAATTAGAAGTCTTGGCAGAAATTCAGTTAGAGAAGCTGATTTCGATTATGGATACTGTCAAACCCCAAGTTTTAGTAGTTGATTCAATTCAGACTTTGTATTCAGAATTACTGAGTTCAGCTCCAGGCTCTGTAGCGCAAGTGCGGGAATGTGCCGCGCAATTAACGAGGGCAGCAAAATCCAGTGGCATCTGTGTGTTGATGGTAGGCCATGTCACTAAGGATGGCCATTTAGCGGGTCCTCGCGTTCTTGAACACATTGTTGATACAGTTTTGTATTTTGAGGGAGACACCCATTCCTCGTTTCGTTTAGTGCGGTCCATCAAGAATCGTTTTGGGGCTGTTAATGAGCTAGGTGTATTTGCAATGACCGAAAAGGGTCTGCGCGGTGTTGCTAATCCTTCGGCTATTTTCTTATCGCAACATGAGCAGATGGTGCCTGGCGCCTGTGTATTAGTGACGCAAGAAGGTAGTAGACCACTTCTCGTAGAAATTCAGGCGCTAGTAGATACCGCTCATGTTCCTAACCCACGTCGTTTAGCAGTTGGTTTAGAACAGGCTAGATTAGCAATGCTCTTAGCAGTATTGCATCGCCATGCTGGTATTGCTTGTTTTGATCAGGATGTTTTTTTGAATGCAGTAGGCGGAGTAAAGATTTCTGAGCCAGCAGCTGACTTAGCAGTCTTATTGGCCATTCAGTCTTCCATTCGTAACCGCGCACTTCCTAAAGAGCTCATAGTATTTGGTGAGGTTGGTTTAGCTGGGGAGATTCGTCCATGTCCTCGTGGACAAGAGCGTTTGAAAGAAGCGGCAAAACTCGGTTTTACAGTGGCTATCATTCCAAAAGCCAATATGCCTAAGACAAAGATTCCAGGACTAAGAGTGATTCCAGTAGAGCGGATTGATCAGGCTATTGCAGCGGCCGCTGACCTGACTTAAATATTACGCTTGATTAATGTAAGTCTTCTGCTTGTATGAGAAGGACTTGTTCTTCACCAGCGGAAACTTCCATCCAGATCGCCGGAATTTGCGGAAATGCTTTCTTGAAGTTCTCGTACTCATTGCCAATCTCAATCAGAATGGCACCGCGTTCAGATAAATAATCAGGAGCCGAAGCAATGATGCGCCTGATTAAATCCATGCCATCCTTACCGCCTGCTAAAGCTAAAGCTGGCTCGGCGTGATATTCAGCAGGAAGTGTGTTCATTGAACTTGAATTAACATAAGGTGGATTGCAAATAATCAGATCAAACACGTTATCTTCATTGGGCTCATCTAGCGCATCCCATAGGTCGCCATCAAATAGCTCCACTTGGGATTTCAATCCATGCCGATCGAGGTTGCGCGCTGCTACAGAGAGTGCGGGCATACTGATATCACATGCACTGACATGAATATCTGGGCAAGAGAGGGCAAGCAAGATTGCCAATGATCCATTGCCGGTGCATAAATCTAATGCCTTGCCGTCTGCAGGTAGCCATGGCTCTAATGAGCCATCCACAATCAGCTCTGCAATCCACGAACGAGGAATAATGCTCTGCTCGCTACAAAAAAATGGTACGCCCATGAGCCAAGCTTCACCCAAAATATAAGCAAGTGGTTTGCGTGTAGAGATTCTTTCGTTGACGACGGCTAGAGCTTTTTGCTGTTGATCATTTGTAATGATGTCTTCTAAATGATCAAGTGCTTCAGTAGGACTTAAATGCAGTTGCTTGCTAATCAGCCATAGGGCTTCGCTATTTGCGTCAATAGCACCATGCCCATAATGCAAGTCTGCTGCCTCCAGCTTTTGTGCCATTTGATTAATGCACTGATTGACTGTGATGGTTTGCTGAGGCTCCATGATGGAGATGTTTAGATTGAAAAAGAATCTATCTGTAATTAAGCGATGAGTTGCTCAAGAGTTTTGCGATAAATATTTTTGAGTGGCTCAACATCGTCAACGATGACGCACTCATTAATTTTGTGGCTAGTGGCATTGAGGGGGCCAAACTCTACTACTTCTTTACAAATCTTGGCGATGAAGCGCCCATCGCTAGTTCCGCCGGTAGTAGAGAGCTCCGTATCGATACTTGTTTCTGCTTTAATGGCTTTGCGTAGGGCGCCAGCTAGGTTGCCATCCCCCGTAATAAACGGGCTGCCACCTAACACCCAATCAATTTCAAATTCGAGGCCGGCATTTTTGAGAATCTTTTCAAGACGCTCACGTAATTGCTCTGGCTTGCTCTCGGTAGAGAAGCGGAAATTGAAATCAATTGTTAATTCACCAGGGATAACATTGTTTGCTCCAGTACCAGCATGAATGTTGGAAATCTGAAAGCTAGTAGGCTGAAAATATTCATTTCCTTTATCCCACTCAGTTTCAATCAGGGCGGTAATGGCAGGAGCTGAAAGATGAATCGGATTCTTTCCTAAATGGGGGTAGGCGATATGCGCCTGAATACCTTTAATCTTTAACTTGCCAGACAAAGAGCCGCGTCGTCCATTCTTAATCATGTCGCCCAATTGGTCGACAGAAGTAGGTTCGCCAATGACGCAGTAATCTAAACGTTGTCCCTGTTTTTGGAGGCGCTCGCACATGATGACGGTGCCATCATTCGCAGGTCCTTCTTCGTCACTCGTAATTAAGAAGGCGATTGTGCCTTCGTGATCAGGATGGGTAGCCACAAACTCCTCTGTAGCCACTACAAAACCAGCCAGAGAGGTTTTCATATCCGCAGCGCCACGACCATAAAGCATGCCATCACGGATAGTTGGTGTAAATGGATTGCTGGTCCATTTTTCTACTGGACCGGTTGGCACTACATCAGTATGACCAGCAAATACCAAGACCTTACCCTGATCGCCAGCCTTCCCTTTTTTGATTGCCCATAAGTTCTTTACCTGAAAATTTTCAGGACCACTCACAACACTCTCTGTATGAAAGCCAATCGCTTGTAGGCGTTTCGTAATTAAATCCTGGCAGCCACCGTCAGCAGGTGTTACCGAATGACACGCAATGAGAGCTTTGGTTAGCTCGAGAGTGGCGCTCATGGATAAATTTAGTCGCGGAGCAATTCGTTAATAGCAGTCTTTGCTCTGGTTTGTGCATCGACTTTCTTCACGATGATGGCAGCGTATAAGCTGTATTTGCCACAGGCAGAAGGGAGTGAGCCAGGAACGACTACTGAACCTGCAGGCACACGACCGTAGTGAATTTCTCCAGTTGCACGGTCGTAAATTTTGGTACTTTGTCCAAGATAGACTCCCATAGACAGTACGCTATTTTCTTCAATGACTACCCCTTCAACTACTTCTGAACGGGCGCCAATAAAGCAGTTATCTTCAATAATGACCGGGCCAGCTTGAATTGGCTCCAAAACACCGCCGATACCAACACCACCAGAAAGGTGAACGTTTTTGCCAATTTGGGCACATGAGCCTACGGTTGCCCAGGTATCAACCATTGTGCCTTCGCCTACATAAGCGCCAATATTGACGTAAGAAGGCATTAAGACTGCATTTTTGCCGATAAATGAGCCACGGCGAGCCATTGCAGGGGGTACAACACGGTAACCACCCGCTGCAAAGTCGGCTGCAGTGTAGTTCTCGAATTTACTAGGCACCTTGTCATAGAACTGGGTATAACCACCAGCACTCATGGGGACGTTGTCCTCAAGGCGGAAAGAGAGCAATACTGCTTTCTTAACCCATTGATTTACTTCCCAATTACCGACGCTACGACGCTCCGCTACGCGAATAGTGCCTGCATTAAGACCTTCCAAGACGGCGTTTACGGCGTTCCGAACACCCCCTGGAGCGCTATCTGGGGAAAGGTTTGCGCGGTCTTCCCAGGCTTGTTCAATGATGTTTTGTGGTGATTGGCTCATGCTTTTTTCTTAACTATCAGATTGTTAAGGGATTTTATCCCTGGAGGTAGATTTATCATTATATCGATGGTGCAAAAACACGTCTAACTAGACTCAAGCTTGCTATCATCTTCCCACTTTAGCTTTAATTATTTATCCCTTTATTTAAACCTCTTTTTTCCCCTGCAAAGTACGCCGTGCAACTGAAATCCATCAAACTTTCCGGCTTTAAGTCTTTCGTTGACCCAACCCATTTTGAAATGCCTGGCCAATTAATTGGCGTTGTGGGCCCTAACGGTTGTGGAAAGTCGAACATTATTGACGCCGTCCGCTGGGTTTTGGGTGAATCCCGCGCGAGTGAATTGCGTGGTGAGTCCATGCAAGACGTCATTTTTAATGGCTCAGGTTTACGTAAGCCTTCTGGTCGTGCCAGTGTGGAGCTCCTTTTTGATAATTCAGATGGTAGGGCGCAAGGGCAATGGAGTGCTTTTACTGAATTAGGTGTTAAGCGTGTTTTGACACGTGATGGCAACTCTAGTTACTACGTGAACAATCAAGTAGTGCGCCGTAAAGATATACAAGATATTTTCTTGGGTACCGGTATGGGTCCAAGAGGTTACGCCATCATTGGACAGGGCACAATCAATCGCATCTTGGAAGCAAAGCCAGAAGAATTACGCGTCTTCTTAGAAGAAGCCGCTGGAGTATCTAAATATAAAGAGCGTCGCAAAGAAACTGCCTCACGTTTAGAAGATACTGTAGAAAATTTAACCCGTGTTGAAGATATCTTGCGTGAGCTCGATCAGCAACTCACTCGTTTAGAAAAACAAGCTACGGTTGCAGAGCGACATGCAGAGCTCTCTACGCAAATGAAAGCGCAGCAACAATTACTCTGGTTTGTGCGTCAGACCGAGGCTGGTAAAGAGCAAGAGCGTCATGCCAATGGCATCCGCGATACCCAAGTGGGCCTTGAAGAGCAGACGGCTAAATTACGCCATGCCGAAGCTGAGTTAGAGACAATGCGTACCCAACAGTACGCACTACAAGATAAAGTTTCACAGGCTCAGGGTGATTTGTATCAAACTAACTCTGATGTTAGTCAGGTTGAGTCTCAGATTCATTATGTGCAAGAAGCACGCCAACGTTTACAGCAACAAACTCTAGATTTACAGGCCCAGCTCCAGCGTTGGACCGTGCAAGAAACAGATGCCGCACAAGCACAGCGCACTGCTGAACATGAGCTTGGTGAAGCATCTGATAAAGAGCAAACTTTATTAACTGATTTGAATGGCTTGCAAGGGCAAATGCCCGCTCGTGAAGAGGCTTATCAATCAGCTGCACGCGAACTCAATAATGCACGTGAGACTTTAGCTTCTATTGAGCAACGTTTAGCGAGTTTGGGTGAGCGTATTCGTGCAATGTCAGCACAATCAGACGAACTCAAGGGGCGTGAAGCCCGCTTAACTGGCGAACTTGACGGTATGCGCAGACCAGATGCAGAGGCCTTGCAAATGGCGATAGATCGTCATGCAATGGCACAACGTAAAGTTGATGAAACCCGGCAACGTGCAGGAGATAATCAGCAACGTGTTCCTGCTGCTGACGAGGCTCGTAATAATGCTCAACAAAAGATTCAGGGCGCCAATCAAGATCTTGCTCAAACAGAAGCAAAACTAACGGCATTAACTGCATTGCAAGCGAGCGTTCAAGCACAGGGCAAGATTGGCCCATGGCTAGAGAGCAAAGGACTTAAAGAGAGTAAGCGCCTGTGGCAAGAACTCAAAGTCGAGAGTGGCTGGGAAGCCGCTTTGGAATCCGTCTTGCGTGAGCGCTTGGCTGCCATTACTGCTAAAAGCGTCCAAGAAACCTTAGCCTTAGCTAATGATGCACCCCCAAGCCGTTTAGCTATTCTGCTTGCTGAAGAAATTACTCCTGCACACACTAATCCACCAGCAGATTTCACGCCTTTGCTTACTCGAGTACAAAGTGCAGGCGCGGCTCGTTTGACATCAGTTCTGCAGGAGTGGTTAGATAATATTTATATCGCCAGTAGTCTTGAAGATGCATTGCACCGTCGTGAGAAGTTACCAGCAGGTGGCGCTTTTGTTACTCAACAAGGCCATTTAGTAAGCCGCGTGAGCGTGCAGCTCTACGCTGCAGATTCTGAGCAAGCCGGTATGTTGGCTCGCGCTCAAGAGATGGAAAGCCTGGAGAAGCAGTTGCGTGCGCAACGCCTAATGCAAAGTGAATTACAAGGTGAATTAGATCAGTGTGTAGCAAATTATCAAGCAGCTCATCAAGCGGCTGAGCAAGCTCGCATTAACGCTGAGCATGCCGTGCAAGAAGCACATAGTTTTGAAGTAGAAAGAATGCAACTCACCCAAGCTGAAGAGCAATACAGTCAGCGTGCTGCACAAATTCAGAATGAATTATCTGAATTGCGCCAGCAAATGGAACAAACTAATGCAAATCAAGAGCAATCGGATGCTGAGTTGAATCAGTCGGAAGGATCTAAACAAGACTCTCAAGATGCCTTGCAAGTTGCTCAAGAAAAATTAAACATCTCAACACAAGAGCGCGATCACTTACGTGAATCCCTTCGTGCTGCTGAGATGGCAGCCCAAGAGGCAGCATTTGCAACCCGCTCCTTGCAGCAACGGATTACTGACTTGCAGCGTGATCAAAGTACTGCTCGTACTCAGATCATGGAGATCCAAGATAAGCATGATTTAGCAACACAAGAGTTGGCAACATTAAGTGATGAGGAAGCACAAGATAAGCTACAAGGCCTATTGCTTGCTCGGAGTGCACGTGAAGCTGCACTGGCAAATGCACGCACTGAACAAGATGCCTTACTTCATCAATTACGTGAAGCTGATGAAGTTCGCATGCAACTGGAACGTAGTTTGCAGCCGATGCGCGACAAAGTTGTGGACTTGCAATTACGTGAACAAGCAGCGCGTTTGAACTTCGAACAATTTGCTACCTTGTTGGCAGAAGCAGAGGCCGATCTCACTTTACTTGAGGCAAACTTCAGTCCAGACTTAAAAGTAGGTGCGTTACAAGCTGAAGTGAACAGTCTCAATACTGAAATTCAATCCTTAGGCCCAGTCAATATGGCAGCTTTGGATGAGTTAGCAAGTTCGCGTGAGCGTAAGCAATTCTTAGACGCGCAATCTGCTGATCTAAATGAAGCAATGCAAACCTTAACGGATGCGATTGCAAAGATTGATGCAGAAACGCGTGATTTATTGCAAGGTACTTTTGATCAGGTCAACACCCATTTCGGAAAATTATTCCCAGAGCTATTTGGTGGCGGGCATGCTGAGTTGGTAATGACAGGCGAAGAAATTCTAGATGCTGGCGTTCAAGTAATGGCTCAGCCTCCCGGCAAGAAAAATAGCAGTATCCATCTACTCTCTGGTGGCGAGAAGGCTTTAACTGCTATTGCTCTAGTGTTCTCACTATTCCTCTTAAATCCAGCACCATTCTGCTTGCTTGATGAGGTGGATGCACCATTAGATGATGCAAACACCTTGCGCTATTCTCAGATGGTTGCCAAAATGTCCGAAAAGACACAATTTGTGTTTATTTCCCATAACAAGATCACTATGGAAATTGCCCATCAACTGATTGGAGTCACTATGCAAGAGCAGGGTGTATCTAGAATTGTGGCAGTAGACATTTCATCTGCCGTTTCGATGGTGGAGGCTGCCTAAGTGTACGTGGAACAAATCATGACGAAGTTGGGTTTGTCTGATTTGCAATTAGCCTTAGCCGCAATTGGACTCCTGATTCTCATATTAGTAGCTGTCCTTAATTTGAAATATGCGCGTGCTCGCCATAGAACTAAAGAGTGGGCTGAATTAGCTGACGATCGCTTTGGTCGCGAGCCTAGTTTTACAAATAGCTTTGCTGATCCTGGCGTAGATCGATCTGAACCAAGCTTAGGGATTACTTCATCGTCCAACCTTGCTCCAGAGAGATTCATCATTGATCCTCGTATTGACTGCGTTATTACGCTGCGTTTTGATGAGGCTATTACTGGATCAGAAATTTTAGAAGAGATGGAGGATTGGGAAGATTCCCAGGTCCAATCTACTGCAAGATGGATATGCGAGGGCTTAAATGCCGATCTTGATACTGCAGAAGACTGGGAGGAGTTAAAGCCTGAGTCTAGCTATTCAGAAATACAGCTAGCCATTCAGTTAGCAAGTCGTCGTGGTGCAATTGGCGTATTAGAGTTATCTGATTTTTGTTCGCGCGCACAAGCTTTGGCCGAGACCCTTGGATCCCAGATTGATATGCCGAGTGTAAATACGATGCTAGAAAGTGCTAAAGAATTGGATCTGATGGCTGCTGATAGCGATATTCAACTCAGCATTAACATTTTCTTTGATGAGCCATGTCCTTGGGGAAACTTTGATGCTTTGATGCGTCAGCGTGGTTTCAAATTGGCACGTAATGGTAGACAGTACGAGTTCCTCAGCAATGGTGCACCCATCTTTAATAGCGCTGATTTAGATCCCAATACACCTGTATCGCAATTGACCTTATTGCTTGAGGTTCCATTAGTTGCACAAGAAGAACGTGCCTTCGAAAGAATGCTTGGTGAAGGCGTTGAGCTTGCTCAGGCTGCCCATGGCCGTTTAGTCGATGACAATGGTATTAATCTGAGCGAGGCTGCTGTAGTCAGTATTCGTCAGCATCTTGACCTGCTGTACGCCAACCTTGAGAAGTCTGGTATTCCTGCTGGATCTTCTACAGCTAGCAGACTCTTTAGCTAGGAAATCACCTTGTCGTCTAATAGTCCGACAAACTTAGCGGAGCGTTATGCATTCTTGCAGGCAGAGCTTGCACGTTTGGAGCATGCTTATTATGTTTTAGATAATCCTCTTCTTCCAGATGTTGAATACGACCGTCTATATCGTGAGTTATTGGATATTGAGGCTGCACATTCAGATTGGATTACTTCCGAATCTCTTTCTCAGCGTGTGGGTGGTACAGCCTTAAAAGAGTTTGATTCGGTTACCCATGAAGTGCCGATGCTCTCCCTTAATAATGCTTTTGAAGAAGCTGAGCTTGTCGCCTTCGATCGTCGTTGTCGCGAGGGGCTGCATTTAGAGCGCGTCGCTTATGCTGGCGAGTTGAAATTTGATGGCTTGGCTATTTCTCTTCGTTATGAAAATGGATCATTAGTGAGGGCGGCAACACGTGGCGATGGTGCAAGTGGCGAAGATGTCACGGCTAATATCAAAACCATTCGCGCCATTCCTCTGAAGCTCACTGGCAAGAAGATGCCTAAGGTGCTTGAGGTCCGTGGCGAAGTCTTTATGTATCTCAAAGACTTCCAAAAGATGAATCAGCAAGCACTAGCTCATGGTGAGAAAGAATTTGCCAATCCTAGAAATGCTGCTGCTGGTAGCTTGCGTCAATTAGATTCTAAGATTACCGCAAAAAGACCACTCTCTTTCTTTGCTTATGGCTTAGGAGCACTGGAGCCACAATCTTGGCTACCAAAAACCCATGAAGAATTATTAAATGCCTATGTAGAGTTAGGTTTGCCTGTATGTTCTGAGCGCAGAGTGCTGAACTCTGTTCAAGAGATTCTTAATTTCTACAATGAGATTGGTGAAAAACGAGATTCCCTCCCATATGACATCGATGGTGTTGTGTATAAGGTAAATTCATTTGCAGAACAAGCTAAGTTAGGTTTTGTATCTAGGGCGCCACGATTTGCATTGGCCCATAAGTACCCCGCGCAAGAAGCGCTGACCACCGTACTGGGTATTGATGTTCAAGTAGGGCGTACAGGCGCGATTACTCCAGTAGCTAGACTGGCTCCAGTTGAAGTAGGCGGCGTAACGGTCACAAACGCTACGCTACACAATGAGGATGAAGTCAAGCGTAAGGATGTGCGTATTGGGGACACAGTTTCAGTTCGTAGAGCAGGCGATGTCATTCCGGAAGTGGTCTCGGTCATTAAAGATCGCAGACCTACTAACGCAGTAGAATTCGTGATGCCAACTCGTTGCCCGGTATGCGATTCTCATATTGAACGACTCGCAGATGAAGCGGTAGCCCGTTGTAGCGGTGGACTGTTTTGTGGAGCGCAGCGCAAGCAAGCATTAATTCACTTTGCCCATAGAAGGGCGCTCGACATCGAAGGTCTGGGCGAGAAAATTGTTGATCAATTGGTGGATCACAATCTAGTGAGAACTCCCGCAGATCTCTACAAACTGGGATTTACTGCTCTAGCCAATCTTGAGCGTATGGGCGATAAATCAGCAGATAACCTGATTCAGGCTATTGAGCATTCTAGAAAAACGACCTTAGCAAGATTCATTTTTGCCTTGGGTATTCGGCATGTAGGTGAGACTACAGCGAAAGATTTGGCTAATCACTATCAGTCCATGCATGCGCTGATGGACGCAGGTTTGGAAGAGTTGCTCAGCGTTAAAGATGTGGGTCCTGTAGTCGCAGACTCTATCATCAGCTTTATGCAAGAAACGCATAACAGAGAAGTCATTGAACAACTGCTGGCCTCAGGAATGCAGCTTGCTGTTGAGGAAAAAATCATCAGCGCGGCAGTAACTGGTAAGACTTTTGTTCTGACTGGAACCTTTCCGACCCTAACTCGGGATGAAGCAAAAGATCTTCTTGAAAAAGCCGGTGCAAAAGTTGCTGGCTCTGTTTCTAAGAAAACCGATTATGTTGTTGCTGGCGCAGATGCAGGCAGCAAGCTCACTAAAGCAGAAGAGTTGGGCGTGCCAGTGATTGATGAAGCAGCCATGTTGAATTTATTGAAGTAAGGAGTATCTTTACATGAGCTCTTTAAACCTAAAATTCCATATCAACTCCAAAGATTGGGCTGCCTTGGGCAATATTTCTGATCAAGAAAAGCAAGTTCGTATTGATTTAGCAACAGCCTATCAACTAGCGCATCTCAAAAATTGGGATGACGGTATCTATACCCATATATCTGCAACTATACCGGGTGAAGAGGGGGCTTATTTACTGAATCAGTTTGGGCTGCGTTTTAATGAAGTTACTCCGCAAAATTTAGTAAAGGTCAATATTGAGGGTCAGATATTGGCTGGTGATGGCCCAGTTAATCAATCTGGATTTGCAATTCATGGGGCAATGCATGCCGCGAGGTTAGATGCGCACTGTGTTTTCCATTTACATTCTGATGCTGTCATTGCAGTATCTGCCCAGAAAAAAGGCTTATTACCGATTTCCCAACATGCCTTGCGTTTCTATCAAGATATGGCTTACCACTCATATCAAGGCTTGGCACTTTCATCGCAAGAGCAGGCTACTTTAATTGCAAACTTAGGCAATAAAAAAGCCATTCTTTTACATAACCATGGCAGTATTGTTTGCGGCATTAGCATTCAGCAAGCTTTTTATTTAATGGATGTATTAGATAAGGCCTGCAAAATTCAGCTGCTAGCTGGGTCTGCTGAGCAACTAATTACTCCTACTCCTGAGATGTGCCAGTTAACTTATATGCAATTGTGTAGTGATGGTGATCAAGAGGGCCAGTTAGAATGGCCAGCGTATCAACGTGTATTTATTAATCATTAATCGGAGGTAAATGTGCCAGTTATTCAGGTTCAATTATTTGAAGGTCGTACAGAGGACGTTAAGCGTGAGTATGCAAAAGCCATTACTGAGGCCGCTGTCAAAATTATGGGTTGTTCTGCTGAGTCTGTAGATGTGATTTATCAAGACATCAAAAAATCAGATTGGGCTACTGCAGGTAAGTTATGGAGTGATTAGTTCCAACTTGCATCTATCAAACGATCCCCATTCATTGGGGATTTTTTTATTCAATGTGTTCAGGAGGAAGGCCTTTCCACCACTCTCCTTTAAATTGACCTTGTAGCCAATCAATACACTGACTCACTTTAGTTGGCACATGTTTGGGCGATGAAAAGACCGCATGAATTTCCTGGCTTGGCAATAACCAATCTTCCATCACTGGCTGTAAGACTTGATCTTGAATAGATTGATGGGCTACATAGCATGGCAGCGCTGCCAAGCCCATTCCTGCTCTGGCTGCCGCAAGAATGGAAGAAAGGTTATTGGAGATAAAGGGTCCCTTCACCTCTACGATTTCAGTTTGGTTTTGAGGGTTGGTAAAACTCCAGCGCTGATCGCTTTGTGCTGTTGTGTAAATTAAGGCCCGATGTTTTTTAACATCCTCAGGAACTTGAGGCGCTGGATGTGTTTTTAGATAATTGGGATTGGCAACCAATATCCAGGGATTCATGCCAATAAATCGTGAGCCCAATGAAGAGTCAGGTAGATTTCTCATCCTGATCGCTAAATCCACTCCTTGCTCAATTAAGTTGATGTAGCGATCATCCATACTTAAATCAACCTCTAGCTCTGGATGATGCGACATAAATTCTAAAATCGAGGGGGTTAGCACTCGGCGCCCGAAAGCAACGGATGAGCTGATCGTTAATTTGCCACGGACCTTTGATTGCATCAACGAGGCGAGATCATCAGCCTCTTCAATTTCCTGAGATATGATCTTGCACTTTTCGTAGTAGAGCTTACCTATCTCAGTAGCAGTGACACCACGCGTGCTGCGATGCAGCAACAAGGTGCCAAGACGTTTTTCAAGGCTAGCTACAAACTTAGTCGCGGTGGGTTGGGTGATGCCTAAGTCCTCAGCAGCCTTGCTAAAAGAGCCTGTTTCAACAATCCGTACGAATAGAAATATGCCTTGAACGCGATCCATAGTGCTTTTTAAGGGTTTTGATGCACTATTTTTACACTATTCCATGGTGGAATACTAGATATAGATTTGCTGATCTTCCCAAAAAGCCCAAATTTCACCATCATTGCACCTACAACAACATTGGGAGACGAATCATGGCAAAAATGAAGGCGGCAATGGCAGCGGTTTTAGTGATGGAAAAAGAAGGCATTACTACTGCTTTCGGTGTTCCTGGTGCTGCAATTAATCCACTGTACGCACAACTTCGTGAACGTCAGTCTATTACCCACATTTTGGCGCGCCACGTTGAGGGTGCATCGCATATGGCCGAAGGTTATACACGTGCGAAGGCTGGAAATATTGGTGTATGTATTGGCACATCCGGCCCTGCTGGAACCGATATGATCACCGGTCTATATTCAGCAAGTGCTGATTCCATTCCAATTCTTTGCATTACAGGTCAAGCGCCACGCGCACGCCTGTACAAAGAAGATTTCCAAGCTGTAGATATCGAGAGCATTGCTAAGCCTGTGACTAAGTGGGCTGTTACGGTTCGCGAGCCAGGTCTAGTACCACGTGTGTTTCAGCAAGCATTTCATATCATGCGCTCTGGACGTCCAGGACCAGTGTTGATCGATTTGCCAATTGATGTACAGATGGCTGAAATTGAATTCGATATTGATACTTACGAGCCTTTGGCGGTTTACAAGCCTACAGCAAGCCGTAAGCAAATCGAAAAAGCGATGGAAATGTTAATGACTGCTGAAAAGCCATTAATTGTGGCTGGTGGCGGAATTATTAATGCAGATGCTTCTAAGCTACTAGTAGAGTTTGCTGAGTTGATGGGCATTCCAGTGATTCCAACCTTAATGGGTTGGGGATCAATCCCGGACGATCATCCTTTAATGGCTGGCATGGTTGGTTTACAAACTGCACATCGCTACGGTAATGCAACGATGTTAGCCAGTGACTTTGTATTAGGCATTGGTAATCGTTGGGCTAATCGTCACACCGGTTCAGTTGAGGTGTACACCAAAGGCCGTAAGTTTATTCACGTTGATGTTGAGCCTACCCAAATTGGGCGAGTATTTACTCCTGATTATGGAATTGTTTCTGACGCCAAAGCCGCCCTCGAGTTATTTGTCGAAGTGGCTAAAGAGTGGAAGGCAAAAGGCAAGCTCAATAATTATGGTGATTGGGTAAGTCGTTGCCAAGAGCGTAAGAAGCTCATGTTGCGTAAGACTGATTTTGATAACATTCCAGTCAAGCCACAACGCGTTTATCAAGAAATGAATACTGCCTTTGGTCGCGATACTATTTATGTCACCACCATTGGTTTATCGCAAATTGCAGGTGGACAGTTCTTGCATGTGTATGGTGATCGCCAGTGGATTAACTGTGGACAAGCTGGCCCATTAGGCTGGACAATTCCTGCTGCTTTGGGTGTGTTAGCTGCTGACCCTACTCGTACCGTTGTCGGATTATCAGGCGATTACGACTTCCAGTTCTTAATTGAAGAGTTGGCTGTAGGTGCGCAATTTAAATTGCCATTAGTGATGGTGTTGGTGAATAACAGCTATCTCGGCTTAATTCGTCAGGCACAACGCGGTTTTGAGATGGACTACTGTGTACAGTTGGCCTTTGACAATATCAACGTTGACGATACAACCCTCAAGGGCTATGGCGTAGACCATGGCAAAGTAGTTGAAGGTTTAGGTTGCAAATTAATCCGCGTAAGCGACCCTGCCAAGATTAATGCTGCTTTAGTTGAAGCGCAGAAGATGGCTAAACACTTCATGGTGCCAGTAGTAGTAGAGGTGATCATGGAGAAGGTAACCAATATTGCGATGGGTATGGAGATTGACAATATCAATGAGTTTGAAGAAGTTGATTGCCGCCACCCAGCTGGTCGTGAAGGCTTACAAATGGCAGGCCTCCTAGACTAAGCATTCTGAAGCAGTTTGCATTACCAGAGCCCAGATTAAAACCTGGGCTCTTTCTTTTTGTAGGTCTTTTCTTACCAAGAAATCAGGTAGCAAGCTTTAGAAGCTCTCAGTAAGATTTTTGATTTGAAGGCCTTCTATGCAGAAATTTTCGATATTTTCTGACTCTAATACTGACGACAGGGTTTGTTTAATCCTAAATTATGAAAACCCTTTTAAAAGATCTAATAAGCTAGGCCATATTACGGCCAGTGGTCTAGTTATCAATAACGGCAAGATATTATTAATTTTCCATCCATTTATTAAGCGATGGTTTCAGCCAGGCGGCCATATTGATGATGGGGAGTCGCCAATTGATGCAGCCATTCGTGAGGTTTATGAGGAAACTGGTTTTGTTTGCGTCCCAGATTCGAAAGATCTTAAGCCAATCGATATCGACATTCATGAAATCCCAGCAAATCCCAAGAAGGGTGAAAACACTCATTTGCATATCGATCTACTATATTGTCTGAGGGTATCCTCTCAAGAGCAATCCATTGAAGATATTGCTTATGCTTGGGTTGCTTTTGATCAGATTGAAAGCGATCGAATTAAGCGAGCCTTAGCAAAGCTGAATTAAGCCCCTAAAGCCTCTAGCAACTCTGTCTCTAATTGGATCTGTAGTTTTGGGTTCTTACCCAAGTTGGCTGCATCTAGTAGTAATACGTCTTCCACGCGTTCGCCAAGAGTATTAATGCGTGCTGTATGAATCGAGACTTGATGTTTGGCTAGCACTCTTGAGATCGTATAGAGCAAGCCTGTGCGATCGCTGGCAGATAGTGCAAGTGTGTAATATCGGCCACGTTCATCAGGAACCATATGAACCCGTGGCTGGATCGGGAAGGTGCGAGACTGTCGTGAGAGGCGCCCCATACTTGGGTTGGGTAGGGGGTCTGTATTGTTGAGGGCGGCAGTCAATTCAAATTCAACCAATTGAATGATGTCGCGGTAGCTTCCACCTTCATCTACCAGGGTGCTACCAGAGACTTGGAAAGTATCTAAAGCGTAACCATGGCGTGTCGTGTGAATACGGGCATCCCAAATTGAAAAACCATGTCTTTCAAAGTAAGCGCAGATTCTGGCAAAGAGATCTTCTTGATCTTTAACGTAAACGGCCACTTGTAAGCCATCACCAATGGGGGACAATCTTGCTCTGACGATAGCCTGATCACTGTTGACCTTGTTATATAGGTGGCGTGTGAGCCAGGCAATATCAGATGAATCCTGCCTTAAGAAGAAGGCGACATCTAACTGCTTCCAAAGATCTTCATATGATTCATCATTAATGCCATAAAGTCGTAATTTGGTTTTGGATTCTTCTTGGTGTTGCGCTAGCTCTGAAGAGGCATCAGGTTTAGCTCCGCCCAGCACTCTAAGTGTGGCGCGATATAGATCTTCTAGAAGTTTGCCTTTCCAGGCGTTCCAAACTTTGTGACTAGTACCGCGCACGTCAGCCACAGTTAATAAGTAGAGCGCAGTAAGGTGGCGTTCATCACCTACTTTTTTAGCATATGCTCTCACTACATCTGGGTCGGTAATATCTTGTTTTTGAGCTGTCTGACTCATATTGAGATGTTCGGCAACTAGCCATACTACTAGCTCAGTATCTTTTTTATCTAAACCATGGTCTTTAGCAAACATACGGACATCAGCCTTACCTAGTTGCGAGTGATCACCACCACGACCTTTGGCAATATCATGAAATAAGGCGGCTATTACCAATAACCAAGGCTTATCAAAGTGCGCGATGAGGCTGCTGCAAAATGGAAACTCATGGGTATGCTCAACGATCATGAAGCGACGCACATTACGCAATACCATCAAGATATGTTGATCAACCGTATAGATATGAAATAAGTCGTGCTGCATTTGTCCGACGATTCTTCTAAAGGCGGGCAGGTAGCGCCCTAGAACGCTACTGCGATTCATTAACTGAAATGCACGCGTGACACCATCAGGCTGTTTCAGAATCTCCATGAAGAGTGCCTTATTTATTGGGGCGGCACGCCACTTGCTATCCATCTTGGTTCGAGCGTTATAGAGCGATCTAAAAATAGTGGCTGAGAGGCTTTTGACATTAGCGGTTTGAGCAAAGACGAGAAAGGTCCGCAGAATTTGCTCAGGATGTTTTTGGTAAAGCTGTGGATCAGTAATATCCAGCACCCCTTGCCGCTCAATGAAATATTCATTGCCATCACCAGGAATCGGGTGAGTGGTTTTGGATTCTTGAGGAAAGAGCAGGGCTTCAATATTTTGTAAAAGCACATCGTTTAACTGGTTAACCGCTTTTGCTGCCCAGTAGTAACGACGCATGATTGCTTCGCTAGCTAAGCGAGGAGATTCTTCTTCGATACCCATGACCTTTGCTAATGCAGTCTGTAAGTCAAAGACAATCACATCTTGGCGACGACCGGCGAGTAAATGTAAATTCGCTCTGAGTGTCTCAAGAAACCGCTGGTTTCGAATTAATTCAGTGAGTTCGCGCTGGGTCACTAATCCTGCTTGGTTTAGATCCTTAAAAGTATCGCCTAGTAATGCTGCTTTACTCACCCAGGAGATGATTTGTAGATCTCGTAATCCACCAGGACTCTCTTTGCAATTGGGCTCAAGTGAATAGGGCGTGTCTTGATATTTATAGTGACGCTGAATTTGCTCTGCCAGCTTTGCTTGGAAGAAGGCTTTGGGATCCATGGCTGCTTCAAAAGCCTGTGCAAATTCTTTAAAGAGTTGTTTTTTGCCGCAAATGAACCGCGCCTCAAGTAAAGAGGTACGCACCGTTATATCTTGTTCAGACTCCGAAATACATTCAGCGACCGTTCTTACTGAAGAAGCAATCTCCAAGCCAGCATCCCAGCAGCTTGTAACATATTGCTCGACCTTCTTGGATAAGGACTTGGCCAGATCAGCATTGGTAGGAAGTAATATGAGGATATCGATATCAGAGTAAGGGAATAGCGAGCTTCTACCGTATCCCCCAACTGCTAGTAAAGTAGCATCATTATTTAAGCCACAATCACTCCAAAATTGAGCGAGAAGCTGATCTGTGACTTTGCTTAACTGCTTAGTTAGCTTTCCAACAGCTTGAGTTTTTTTAAACTCAGTGTAGGCCACTTCTCGTGCAGCTCGCAGACTTGCTGCATCAGTAATCTTGTTTGATATTTGCTGCAAGTCGCTCATGAAATTAAGCGCTAGCTAGTGAAGGTCTATAAGAGAGGCCATTTACGCAATCGGGCGGAAGGTTGCTACCCTGCGACCAGGTTAAGACTTCAACGCCAGTTTGTGTAACAAGGAGCGTGTGCTCCCACTGTGCAGATAGGCTACGATCTTTGGTTTTGACGGTCCACTGATCGGGCATTGTGCGAATATCGCGACGGCCAGCATTAATCATGGGTTCGATGGTGAAGGTCATGCCAGCAACGAGTTTTTCACCGCTACCAGGTTTGCCATAGTGAAGAATTTGTGGATCTTGATGAAACACCTTGCCAATTCCATGGCCACAATACTCGCGCACAACAGAGTAGCCTGCTTTTTCTGCATGCGTTTGAATGACATAGCCAATATCACCAAGAGATGCGCCTGGTTTGACTTGAGCAATCCCAAGCCACATACATTCGAAAGTAATTTGGGTAAGACGTTTTGCCATGACAGAAACATCACCCACCATAAACATGCGGCTGGTATCGCCGTAGTAGCCATCTGGAGTGATGACGGTGATATCTAAATTAACTACATCACCACTCTTTAAAACTTTGTCGCCAGGAATTCCGTGACAAATCACATCATTGACTGAGGTGCAAATGGATGCTGGAAAAGGTGGATATCCTGGAGGCTGATAGTTCAATGGTGCGGGGATCGTCTTTTGTACATCGCGCATGTATTCATGGCAAATACGATCTAATTCGCCTGTAGTAATGCCAGCCTTGACGTGGGGCGCCACATGATCCAAAACCTCGCTAGCCAAACGGCCAGCTTCTCGCATCCCAAGGATGTCTTTTTCTGCGGTAAATACACTATTCATGCCTTGATTATCAACGACTTGGGCAATTTTGACTTGCTTAGCTTGCCTAAAATTTAAGCAACTACTTTCTTTAGGCTGTCTCTAGAGTCGCTTTTGCGTCTCTTCCCCTTGTCTGATAGTGGGGTAGAACTAGCTAGACCATTGATATTTAAGCTATAATTTCGGTCTCAGGTCTATTTTGGACGTGAAATCGCAAGTTGAGTCTTCCAGGGTGGCGTTTTTTAGCGCAGCTAGGACTCAACTTTAGAACCAACCCTTAGGAGAAGTTATGTCAGTAACGATGCGTCAAATGCTGGAAGCCGGTTGCCATTTTGGTCACCAAACCCGTTTCTGGTCCCCAAGAATGGCCCCTTATATTTTCGGCCATCGCAACAAAATCCACATTATTAACTTGGAAAAAACATTGCCAATGTTTCAGGACGCCCTGAAATTTGCAAAACAAGTTGCTGCTAATCGTGGCACCATTTTATTTGTTGGTACTAAACGCCAATCACGCGAGATCATTGCTGAAGAAGCTACTCGTGCTGGTATGCCTTATATCGACAGTCGTTGGTTGGGCGGCACGCTCACCAATTTCAAAACTGTTAAAGGTTCCCTTAAGCGTTTAAAAGACATGGCAGTTGCTAAAGAAGCTGGCGATTGGGAAAAGCTTTCTAAGAAAGAGGCTTTGACTAATGACCGTGATCTCGACAAATTACAAAAAGCACTTGGCGGTATTCAAGATTTGAATGGCGTTCCTGATGCTATTTTCGTAGTGGACGTTGGTTATCACAAGATTGCTATTACTGAAGCCAACAAGCTTGGTATTCCAGTAATCGCTGTTGTAGATACCAACCACTCACCAGAAGGGATTGACTACATCATTCCTGGTAATGATGACTCTAGTAAAGCTGTTCTTCTCTACACCCGCGGCATTGCTGATGCAATTCTCGAGGGCAAGGCTAACTCTGTTCAAGAAATCTTGACTGCTGTTAAAGAAGGTGAAGAAGAGTTCGTTGAAGAAGGGAAGGCTGAATAATGGCCGCTATTACCGCTGCAATGGTTGGCGAGTTACGCGCCAAGACTGATGCTCCGATGATGGAGTGCAAAAAAGCTTTGACTGAGGCTGATGGTGATATGGCTCGTGCAGAAGAAATTCTGCGTGTAAAACTGGGTAGCAAGGCTGGTAAAGCTGCTTCACGGGTAACAGCTGAAGGCATTGTTGCTTCATTCATCAATGCTACTAATGGTGCCTTACTTGAAGTGAACTGTGAAACTGACTTCGTTTCTAAGAACGATGATTTCTTGGCATTTACCAATGAGTGCGTCAAGTTAATTGCTGAAAAGAACCCAGCTGATGTAGCTGCTTTATTGGCCTTACCGCTAAACGGTCAGACAGTTGATACGGTTCGTAGCGCTTTGATTGGCAAGATCGGCGAGAACATCATGCCACGTCGTTTTAAGCGTTTTACTGGCAGTAACAAGTTAGTTTCCTATCTCCACGGCACTCGTATTGGTGTCATGGTTGAGTTTGAAGGCGACGATACTGCCGCTAAAGATGTGGCAATGCATATTGCTGCGATGAAGCCTGTGGCTTTGTCTATGGCTGATGTGCCTGCTGAGGCAATTGCTGTTGAACGTAGCGTTGCCGTTCAAAAAGCTGCAGAATCAGGTAAGCCACCAGAAATCGTTGAAAAGATGGTTGAAGGTTCTATTCAGAAGTACCTCAAAGAGGTTTCTTTATTGAATCAAACTTTCGTAAAGAACGATAAGCAAACTGTTGAGCAAATGCTCAAGGCTGCAAATACAACAATCAAGGGCTTTACGATGTTTGTTGTAGGCGAGGGCATTGAGAAGCGTCAAGATGACTTTGCGGCTGAAGTTGCTGCTCAGGTAGCGGCTGCTTCTAAAGCTACTGCTTAATTAGCCTTTGGGGGTCTGCCCCAGATGGTCAGTACTACCCAAAAGGGCATGGAAACCTTGGTTTCTATGCCCTTTTGTTTGATCTTTCCCAAGCCCTTTATAATTTGGTAGAGACATTAAAAAGTGCTTAAAGATCAATAATCTAAGTAAGTAAATTACTTGGCAAATTACGGAATAACTAAAACATGCCAGCCTACAAACGCGTCCTCCTTAAACTATCTGGTGAAGCCCTTATGGGTGACGATGCTTTTGGTATCAATCCGGTAACTATTGATTCGATGGTTGCAGAAATTGCCCAGGTAGTGAGTAGCGGTGTTGAGCTTGCTATCGTGATTGGTGGCGGAAATATTTTCCGCGGGGTTGCTGGTGGTGCTGCTGGTATGGATCGAGCTACTGCAGACTACATGGGTATGTTAGCTACTATGATGAATTCTCTTGCATTGCAAGACGCATTGCGTCAAAAGGGCGTTGAGGCTCGCGTGCAATCTGCCCTCAGAATGGATCAAGTAGTTGAGCCTTATATTCGTCCGCGCGCTATCCGCGCCATGAGCGAAGGTAAGGTAGTGATTTTTGCAGCCGGTACTGGTAACCCATTCTTTACAACAGATACCGCTGCTGCCTTACGCGGCGCTGAGATGGGCGTGGAAGTGATGCTCAAGGCTACAAAGGTAGATGGAATCTATAGTGCTGATCCAGTAAAGGATCCAGCTGCCACGCTTTATAAGACCATTACATTTGATGAAGCTTTGATTAAGAACTTACAAGTCATGGATGCCACTGCATTTGCTTTGTGTCGTGACCGTAAATTACCGATCAAAGTATTTTCGATACTCAAACCCGGCGCATTAATGCGCGTTGTGCAAGGCGAGCCTGAGGGCACCTTGGTCCACGTTTAATAGGAGGCTCGATGTCTGCAGGAGAAATTAAATCTACAACCGATCAAAAGATGCAAAAGTCTCTTGAGTCTTTGAAGAGTAGTTTGGCAAAGATTCGTTCTGGACGTGCTAACCCCGGAATTTTGGAGCACATTCAGGTGGAGTACTACGGTAATCCAACCCCGTTAAGCCAGGTTGCTAGCTTAGGTCTGGCAGATGCCCGCACTATCAATGTTCAGCCATTTGAAAAGACTATGGTGGCCGCTGTGGAAAAAGCGATTCGGGATTCTGATTTAGGTTTGAATCCAGCTTCACAAGGTACTGTGATTCGTGTACCAATGCCGGCTTTGACCGAAGAGCGTCGTCGCGAACTCACCAAAGTTGTGAAGAGTGAAGGCGAAGATACAAAGATTGCTGTACGCAATTTACGTCGCGATGCTAATGAGCATTTAAAGCGCTTAACGAAAGATAAAGTCATTTCTGAGGATGAAGAGCGCCGCGCGACTGATGACATTCAGAAGATGACCGACAAAGCAGTAGTTGATATTGACAAAATCATCTCCGAAAAAGAAAAAGAGATCATGACGGTTTAAGGCCTGATTGAGCTTTGATCCTTTCATGACCCAACACCTCAGTTCCACTCAGTCAATTCCAGAAGTAAGGGCTATTCCTCGCCATGTTGCCATCATCATGGATGGTAACGGGCGTTGGGCAGGTAAGCGAATGATGCCTCGTGTAGCTGGTCACTCTGAGGGTTTAGGCGCGGTTCGTAAAATTGTTCAAGAGTGCCGCCTGATTGGTGTTGAGTACCTAACAATTTTTGCCTTCAGCTCTGAGAACTGGCGTCGGCCTCCAGAAGAAGTAGGTTTTTTGATGAAGCTATTTCTGAAATCTCTCAAGGGTGAGGTTGCACGGCTTGCAGAAAATGATATTTGCCTGCGCCTCATTGGTGACCTGAGTCGCTTTGATCCAGCCATACAAGAAATGGTTCAGTTTGCGGAAGAAAAGACTGATGGATGCAAAGCCCTTACCTTAACAATTGCCGCAAACTATGGTGGACGCTGGGATATCTTGCAAGCCATGCGCCGTTGCTTAGAGCTCAATCCTCATTTGAAGGCAGAGCAAGTTACCGAGGAATTGGTTGCCCCTCATCTTTCAATGGCTTACGCTCCAGAGCCGGATTTGTTTATCCGTACCGGCGGTGAGCAGCGTGTGAGCAATTTCTTGTTATGGCAGTTAGCCTATACAGAGTTGTATTTCACAGATGTTTTATGGCCCGATTTTGATGAAACGGAGCTGCATAAATCGTTTGATTGGTTTAGTCAGCGCGAGCGTCGCTTTGGGCGCACCAGTGCTCAGCTTGCTTCGCAAGTGATGAGTGACGCGGTCTAATTCTTTAGACATCTCAATATATGCTTAAAACCCGAGTGATTACTGCCATTGCTCTGCTGGCAGTGCTCTTACCCATCTTATTTTTATTGCCACCGATTTATATTGGTATATTTTTCTTGCTAGCTGTATTGGCCGCCGCATGGGAGTGGAGTCGTTTACTCACCCCTGAATCGACTCGCTCAGCATGGCTGTATGCATTATTTTGTCTGGGAATTATTTTGTTCTTGCTGGGAATGCAAAATCCATCTTGGCAATTTGCACTACTACTTTTAGCAGTAATTTTTTGGTTCTTTATAGCGCCATTTATTCTGGCAAAAGGCATGAACCTATTATTGCAAAGACTGCGTCCTTTTTATGTAGTGCTTGGCTTAATTTTGCTTCCAGCAACTTGGTTTGCTTTGGTGTTTTTGCGTGAATTGGGATTAGTGTTTCTATTAAGCAGCATCGCTTTAGTTTGGGTTGCTGATATTGGCGCTTACTTTGTAGGAAAAGCATTTGGTAAGCGCAAATTAGCCGTCCAAATCAGCCCAGGTAAGTCGGTCGAAGGAGCGATTGGCGGCCTTTTACTTTGTTATGGTTATGCATTTCTTTGCGTCTTCTTCTTGCCCTTTGAATCCTCTTTATTTGGTGCTTGGGCGATTCGTTTTGGATGGGCGCCAATGTTCTTAATGGTCACAGTGCTAGTAGCCTTCAGTATTTTTGGTGATTTATTTGAATCTCAATTGAAACGCTTAGCAGGAGTTAAAGATAGCAGTCATTTATTGCCGGGACATGGCGGTGTACTGGATCGCGTTGATGCTTTAATTCCGACGATGCCAATTGCTGCATTGCTAGCGGGGTTTGTATGATGGCACTAAAGCACGTTGCCATTCTGGGTTCTACGGGATCTATTGGCGTTAATACACTCGATGTCATTCGTGCACATCCTGAGCGCTTTAAAGTTGTTGCGCTGACGGCTGGTAAGCAAATCGAGCTCTTGGCTGAGCAGTGCGTTGAATTTCATCCTGCCATTGCGGTTGTATCTGATGCAGAAGGTGCCGCTCGTTTGAGTAAATTACTGCTTGAGAAAAAAGTCACAACTCAAGTGCTCTATGGCCCCCAAGCACTGGTGACAGCAGTTACCGAATCTGCTTGTGACACTGTCATGGCAGCGATAGTTGGAGCAGCAGGTTTAGTGCCCGTCTTGGAAGCTGCCAAAGCAGGTAAACGCGTTTTACTAGCGAATAAAGAAGCATTGGTGATGTCGGGCGATCTATTTATACAAGCGATGAAGACTGGGGGAGGAGAGCTCCTGCCGATCGATAGTGAACACAACGCCATCTTTCAATGTCTGCCTCAGCAATTTACTAAAGCACCAAACCCAAGCCTAGGAGTTGAGGAGCTTTGGTTAACCGCCTCAGGCGGCCCCTTTAGAAACACTCCTTTGGAACAGTTAGCAGCGATTACTCCTGAGCAGGCATGCGCCCATCCAAACTGGGTAATGGGTCGAAAAATTTCGGTGGATTCAGCAACGATGATGAATAAAGGGCTTGAAGTGATTGAGGCTTTTTGGTTGTTTGGATTGCCATTAGATAAAATTAAAGTGTTGATTCATCCGCAAAGCGTAGTGCATTCAATGGTGCGCTACCGCGATGGTTCGGTGATTGCTCAACTTGGCCAACCAGATATGCGAACTCCAATTGCTTATGGGCTTGCTTGGCCTGAGCGCATTGAAGCTGGAGTCGCACCTTTGAGTTTGACGCAGCTGGCAGCATTAAGTTTTGCTGAGCCTGATTTAGTTCGTTTCCCATGCCTGTCTTTGGCATTTAATGCGGCAAAAGCAGGCGGTACTGCACCTACTGTTCTCAATGCTGCTAACGAGATTGCTGTTGCAGCTTTCTTGGATGAAGGCATGCCTTATTTGCAAATTCCTGTGATAGTAGAAAAGACGCTCAATGCTATTGCAACAAGTCATGCTGATTCACTAGAGCGCATTTTGGATGCAGATGCGCAGGCCAGAAAAGTAGCACGTGATTTTGTTGCTGCTATCAGTCGTTAATTGAAAAAGTAAGTAGGAATTTCTGTGCAGGCACTTATTACCCTCCTAGCGTTTTTGGTGACATTGGGTGTACTCGTCAGCTTTCACGAATTTGGACATTTTTTAGCCGCCCGCTTGTGTGGTGTGCGAGTGCTTCGGTTTGCCGTTGGCTTTGGAAAACCTCTTTTCACTTATGTTGCAAGCAATAAAACAGAGTGGGTCCTAGCTTCTATTCCATTAGGCGGTTATGTCAAATTATTGGATGGGCGGGATCGCGAGCAATTGATTTCTGTAGCTGATGAGTCCGAAGCTTTTGATAGAAAACCGCTTTGGCAACGATCTGTCATTGTTGCTGCTGGACCCTTCGCTAATTTTTTCTTAGCCGTTATTTTGTTTGCCGTGATTTATGTTTCTGGTGTTCCGCAATTGCCTGCCATCTTGCAAGCTCCACCGGAGAATTCTGTGGCAGCAAAATTAGGAGTGATGGAAGGGGACCGCATTACCGGCTGGCAAACTCTGCCTGGCTCCAGTTCTGTACCTCTTTCTGAAGGGTTTGAGGAAGTGCCCAGCTGGAACTTTCTGAGATGGAGCTTATTAGATGCCTTGACTGGGGAGCAAGGGTTTGCAATTGAGCTTCAACCCCCTCAGGGTGGCACTTACATCAAAAGCTTTCCAGAAGCTGATTTACCTAAAATGAGCCCTGATAAAGACCTGATGCAGGCTTTAGGAATTTGGCCACAGTTATTACCCATTTCCCAATGGCCAGAGTTGAAATTAGGCCCCTTGGATGCCCTGGTTTTTGCTGCAAAAAGGGTTTGGGTGATTACCAAGGTCTCCATAAGGCTAATGGCCGGGATATTTACTGGAAATACCTCACTAAAACAGCTAGGGGGCCCCTTAAGTATTGCTGATATGGCAGGTAAATCTGCTCAGGTTGGTTGGCAACCATTTTTCGCATTTTTAGCACTGATGAGCATTAGCATTGGATTGCTCAATTTACTGCCTTTTCCGATGCTTGATGGGGGGCAGCTACTGTATGATGCATGGGAGTTGGTCGCTGGTAAGCGGATTCCGATTTCGATGCAAGAGCAGTTCCAGAAAGTGGGCTTTCTTTTATTGATTTCCGTGTCCCTTCTGGCCTTGTTTAACGATTTACAACGCTATTTTTCGCCTTGAATTTTCTGACCTCACTTCTTCGCCTCCCCATCCGCCTACTTACTCAGCTTTTGCTGATTGTGTCCGTCGGGCTCAGTTTGAACGTGTACGGGGCAGATTCTTTTGTTGTGAAAGACATTCGTGTAGAAGGTTTGCAGCGTGTTGAGCCTGGAACGGTATTTAGCTATCTACCAGTTCAAGTGGGTGAAACTTTTACAGATGAAAAAGGTGCCGAAGCTATTAAAGCTTTGTATAGCACGGGCTTTTTTAGAGATGTCCAAATTCAGGCGCAAGGTGATGTGCTGATTGTGATCGTAGAAGAACGTCCGACAATCTCCCGTATTGAATTTACGGGGATGAAAGAGTTTGATCAAGAGATCGTTCGAAAATCATTAAAGACTGTTGGTGTGGCTGAAGCCCGCTTCTACGATAAGGCTCTGATTGATAAAGCTGAGCAAGAATTAAAGCGTCAATATGTTGGTAAAGGCATGTATGCAGCTGAAGTCGTCGCTACCGTTACTCCAATTGAGCGCAATCAAGTAGCCATCTACTTCAATATTGATGAAGGCCCTGTTGCCAAAATCCAGGAAATCAATTTTATTGGTAATGAAGCTTTCAGTGAAAGTACTCTCAATAGCCAAATGCAGTTAAAGACAGGCGGTTGGTTGTCTTGGTATAGCAAAGATAATTTGTACTCTAAGCAAAAACTGACTGCTGATTTAGAGAACATTCGCTCTTACTATCTCAATCGTGGGTATCTTGAGTTTGTGATTGAATCCACCCAGGTTTCTATTACCCCAGATAAAAAAGGTGTCTATCTCACCATTAGTATTCGCGAGGGCAATAAGTTCACCGTGAAGAGCGTTGGTTTGGCTGGTGAAACATTGGGTAAAGAAGCTGAATTAATGCAGTTAATTGTCCTAAAGCCAGGCGATACCTTTTCTTCTGCAAAGTTAACCGAAAGCACTAAGGCAATAGCAGAGATATTGGGTTCATATGGCTATGCATTTGCAACCATTAACCCACAGCCTGATATTCGTCGGGATGCATCGGAAGTTGATCTGACATTGGTTATAGATCCAGGTCGCCGTATCTATGTACGCCAGGTTGCCATTTCAGGAAATGCAAAAACTCGTGATCTCGTGATCCGACGGGAGATACGCCAATTTGAGAGCTCCTGGTTTGATAGTGACAAAATTGATTTGTCCAAAAAACGTTTAGGTCGAATGGGTTACTTTACCGAGACTGATGTCACTACTGAGGATGTTCCTGGCTCACCTGACCAAGTAGATGTCAACGTGAAGGTAACTGAAAAGCCAACGGGAGCCGTAACTATTGGCGCTGGTTATTCATCAACAGAAAAATTGATTCTGTCTGCAGGTATTAACCAAGATAATGCTTTTGGAACGGGTACAGCTATTGGTTTAAATTTCGCTGTTGGTAAGATTAATCAGAACTTAACCTTATCTAACTACGATCCTTATTTCACTGAAGATGGTATTAGTCGTTATACCGATCTTTACTATCGATCATCAAAGCCACTTTACTACGTGGGCGATCCAGATTATCAAATTAAGTCTGTGGGCTCTAATATTAAATTTGGCGTTCCTTACACCGAAGTTGACCGCGTGTTTTTTGGAACGGGTTTTGAAGCCTTCCAAATTAAGACCACCTCTAATACGCCACAACCTTATTTGAACTACGCTCAAGATTATGGAGTCCCAGCGCCTGGATATCCAGGCACTTTAAATACCTATAACATTCCAGTAACAGTGGGTTGGGCGCGCGATGGTCGTGATAGCTCATTGATTCCTTCAACGGGATCTTTGCAGCAATTGTCTGGTGAGGTGGGCACTCCGTTAGCTAATATGAATTTCTATCGTGTCTACGGCCAGTATCAAAAGTACCACTCATTTACCAAAGCAAATATTGTGTCATTTAACGGTGAAGTAGGGTATGGACAGGCATATGGCAAATATCCATTCCCAATTACTAAAAACTACTATGTAGGCGGTATTGGCTCAGTTCGTGGCTACTCTCCTGGGTCTTTGGGACCTCAGTACTTTAATAACAATACTTTGAGTTATCAGCCAACGGGCGGCCAGTCTAAAATCGTGACTAACGTTGAATATACCGTTCCAGTACCAGGCTCTGGAATTGATAAGACCTTGCGGATGTTTACCTTTATTGATGGCGGTAATGCTTTTGGGACGAATATCAATCTGGTCTTGAGGTATTCCTATGGATTGGGTATATCATGGATATCACCGCTAGGGCCGCTCAAGTTTAGCTATGGTATACCTTATAAATCTCAACCAACGGATAATATCCAGCGTTTGCAGTTCCAAGTGGGTACAGCGTTTTAATTATTCAAGGAAAGTTTTATGAAGTTTGCACAATCTTCTAAATGGATTCAATTTGGTTTAGTTGCAGCAATTGCAACTTTGTCAGCCTCTCATGTATTTGCGCAAGACGCGGGAACTCGCGTAGCAGTTGTGAACTCAGAAAAAGTATTTAATGAGTCTAACTTGGCTAAAGCAATGCAAACTCGTTTGCAAAATGAATTTAGTAAGCGTCAAAACGATTTGCGTGACAGCGCTCAAAAAATCAAGTCAGCAGCTGAAAAGCTTGACCGTGATGGCGCAGTGATGAATGAAGCAGAACGTATTCGTCGGCAACGCGAATTGGCTGATCAAGATCGTGAATTGCAACGTAAACAACGTGAGTTCACTGAGGATCTCAATCAGCGCACATTTGAAGAGCGCGCTAAGATAGCTGAAAAAGCAAACTCAGTTCTCAAACAAATTGCAGAGCAAAGAAAAATTGACGTCATTGTTCAAGAAGCTGCTTATGTTAGTCCTAAGGCTGACGTAACTGATGATGTCATCAAGGCTTTGAATAGTCTCAAGTAAGTTTTATGCCCACCGCCATCGAGCTGGCCGAACAGTTTCAAGCAAGCTTGGCGGGGGAAGCCTCCCTTCCATTTGTTGGAGTCGCTCCTTTAGAGCAAGCTTCATCAAATCAAATCTCTTTTCTCTCCAATCCCTTATATCGCCAGCAAGCGGCTGATAGTGCAGCGGGCGCATTAATAGTTAGTAAGTCTGATCTAGAGTTTTTGCAAGCAAACCCCGGGGCTCATTCACCAAAGCGGGCATATTTCGTTTCTAATAATCCTTACGCAACCTTTGCAAGAATGGCGCAGTATTTTGCTAAAGCAAGTGCTCCGCTTTACGCCTCAGGAATTCATCCTAGCGCGGCAATTGATCCTACTGCAATGATTCCGAGCTCTTGCCATATTGGCCCATTTGTTCATATTGCTGCAGGCGTAAAGCTGGGTGAACGGGTATCGATTTTGGGTAATAGCAGTATTGCTAGAAATAGTGTGATTGCAAGTGATACTTTGATTTACCCTTCAGTATCTGTTTATAGTGATACTCAAATTGGGGAGCGCTGCATTATTCATAGTGGCGCAGTAATTGGCGCTGATGGTTTTGGTTTTGCTCCTGACTTTTCTGCTACAGGTGGTGAGTGGGTCAAGATTCCTCAAACTGGTAGAGTCATGATTGGCGCTGATGTTGAAATTGGTGCCTCAACTACAATCGATCGTGGCGCGATGAGCGATACGGTCATTGGTGCTGGAACAAAGATTGATAACCAGGTACAAATTGCTCATAACGTCACCGTTGGAAGTTGCTGTGTCATTGCAGGTTGTGCAGCAATTTCAGGTAGTACCAAGATTGGGAATTTCTGCATCATTGGCGGGGCTGCAAATTTTGCAGGACACCTCACTATTGCAGATAGAACTACGGTTTCTGGCAATACCTCTATTATCCGCTCCATTAACGAGCCTGGCCAGCATTTCACGGGTGTTTACCCCTCGATGTTGCATAGCGCCTGGGAGAAAAATGCAGCAATCTTGCGTGGTCTAGATAAAATACGTCAACGCTTGCGTTTATTGGATAAAAGCAAGGGTTCTGGGTCTTAAGATTCCTTCCAAATCAACTTAATTAAAACTTCCATTTAGGCAATCTTATGAGTAAAGAAATAGCAATTGATATCAATCAGATCATGAAGTTATTGCCACATCGCTATCCATTTTTATTGGTGGATCGTGTATTGGAATTTACTCCACGCCAAAGTATTACTGCTATTAAGAATGTGACGATCAATGAACCTTTCTTTCAAGGACATTTTCCAGATTTTCCAGTAATGCCTGGGGTACTCATTATTGAGGCCTTGGCACAAACTGCTGCTCTGTTGACTTTTACAGAAGAAAAAGCTGATGATGCGGTCTATTATTTTGCAGGCATTGATGGTGCTCGCTTTAAAAAGCCCGTATTGCCTGGAGACCAATTAGTCATGGTCGCAACCTACCAGCGTGAAAAGGCTGGCATTTATAAGTTCCATGTAAAAGCCACAGTAGATGGAGAGCTTGCAGCTGAAGCGGACATCACGTGTGCAGTGCGTAAGAAAGGTGTGTAATGACTCGGGTTCATGCCTCCGCCGTTGTTGATAGTAAAGCTGAGTTAGCCAGCGATGTTGAAATTGGTCCTTATTCAGTGATTGGTCCCAATGTCAAAATTGGATTCGGTACTAAAGTAGGTTCGCATACCGTGATTGAGGGTTACACCACCATTGGCAAAGAAAATATCTTTGCCCACTTTGCAGCTATCGGTGGTCCTCCGCAGGATATGAAGTACCGTGGTGAGCCTACTCAGCTCATGATTGGTGATCGCAATACGATTCGGGAGTTCACCACTATTCATACTGGTACCGCCCAAGATGAGGGCATTACCCGGATTGGTAATGACAATTGGATCATGGCCTATGTACACATTGCGCATGATTGTCAGGTAGGCAACAACACGATTTTTTCAAGTAATGCCCAAATTGCTGGTCATGTTGAAGTAAATGATTATGCGATTATGGGCGGCATGTCTGGTGTGCATCAATTTGTGCGTATTGGGCAACATGCGATGTTGGGCGGTGCTTCTGCACTAGTGCAGGATATCCCGCCATTTGTGATTGCAGCCGGCGATAAAGCCTCGCCTCATGGTATTAACGTCGAAGGGCTAAAGCGTCGTGGTTTCTCAAGCGAAACCATTTCTGCTTTGCGTCAGGCTTATAAGCTTCTCTATAAGGACGGACTGAGTTTTGAGGATGCCAAGGTAGAGATTCAGAAGATGGTTGCTGCTCATGCAGCTGATGCTGCTACTGCAGAAAAACTAGCTCAGTTCCATGACTTTATTGCCGCATCTACGCGCGGCATTATTCGTTAAGGTTTCCATTGCCTAAGTTAGCTTGTGTAGCTGGCGAACCTTCTGGTGACCTGCTTGCCGCTCCAGCCCTCAGTGCTTTAAATCAAATTCCGGATATGGCCAATCTAGAGGTCTATGGTATTGGCGGTCCCCGTATGCAAGCAGAGGGGATGCGCTCTGACTGGCCGATGGAAACCTTAAGCGTACGTGGTTACGTTGAAGCAATCAAACAACTTCCTGCTATCTTGAAACTGCGTAAGGAATTAATTGCAAAACTTTTAGGCAAAGACCGCCCTGATGTGTATTTGGGTATTGATGCACCAGACTTTAATTTAGGAGTAGAGTTGCAATTGCGTAAAGCAGGTATTCCGACTTTGCATTTTGTTTCGCCATCAATTTGGGCATGGCGTGCAGGACGCATCAAGAAAATCGCCCAAGCAGTTGATCGGATGTTATGCATTTTCCCTTTTGAAACTGAAATTTACGATCGCGCTGGAGTGGCATCTACCTATGTTGGGCATCCCTTGGCAAGCGAGATACCACTTGAGCCTAATCCACAGCAGGCAAGAGAAAAAATGACTAAGATATTAAAACTCTCTAGCGGCGCTCTTGATGGAATAGTGATTGCAGTATTGCCAGGCAGTCGTGGATCCGAGATTGAGCTCATTGCTCCAGTCTTTTTTGAGGCGATGCAGTTGCTGACTCAGAAATTAAAAGGTCAGAAGCTCCACTTTTTAATTCCGGTAGCGACACCACGCTTACGTGCGCCACTGGAGCAACTTCTACTGAAATCCAAAAATCTTTATCCCGATATTCAGATTCATTTACTTGATGGTATGGCTGATGAAGTTTTAGAGGCATCTGATGTTGTGTTAATTGCCAGTGGTACCGCCACATTGCAAGCAGCACTATGGAAAAAGCCTATGGTGATTTCTTATAAAGTGCCTTGGTTAACTGCGCAAATTATGAAACGCCAAGGATATTTACCCTATGTTGGCCTACCTAATATCTTATGCGGACAATTTGTAGTCCCAGAACTTCTACAAGATGAAGCTACTCCAGAGAAGTTAGCTAGTGCCGTTCAAGATTGGTTGGAACATCCTCATAAGGTCGCAGAGCTCAAAGCGCGCTTTGCACAGATGCATGAAACACTGCGTCGACCAACGGGTTTATTAGTTGCTCAAGCAGTAGCCCAAACGATTGAAAATAGTCGCCAGAAAAGAGCGGGTGCATGAGTCTGATTTGGGTCTGTGGTGTGGATGAAGCGGGGCGAGGCCCGCTTGTGGGTGCTGTTGTCGCTGGTGCAGTAGTGCTTGACCCAAATAATCCTATTGAGGGATTAAAAGACTCTAAGAAATTGACTCCTGCAAGACGTGAGTTTCTCTATAAACAAATTATTGAGAAGGCAAAGGCTTGGGGCGTAGGTGAAGCGAGCCCTCGAGAAATTGATGACATTAATATTTTGCAAGCTACCATGTTGGCAATGAGGCGGGCGATTGAAGATTTAGTAAATAGATTGGGTGCGTGGCCAGATAAAGCCCTTATTGACGGTAATCGGTGTCCTGAGTTACCAATAGCTGCTGAAGCCATTATTAAAGGGGATGCTAAAGAACCAGCAATTTCAGCGGCATCGATTATTGCTAAGGTAACGCGCGATCGCCAGATGCAAATTTTGCATGAACAACATCCTCAATATGGCTTTGCACAGCATATGGGATATCCAACAGAGGCGCACTTTGCAGCACTAAAGCAATATGGTGCTTGTGCAGAACATAGAAAAAGCTTTTCTCCTGTCAGAAAAGTTCTTGAGAGTATTGTGAGTGAGCGATGAACTTTGATCTCATTAGCTCTAAAGAAAATCCTCTTTTTAAAGAGCTGCGCCTTTTACAGGCTACTGGCTCAAAGGGTCAGAAGGCTAGAATAGCCAGCGGGCAGGCTTTGTTAGAGGGGATTCATCTGGTTCAAACTTGGGTGGGCGATCCTGCGTTAAAGACTCTGTTCACTTCAGAAATCGGCTTAAAGAATACTGAGATATCACAAGCTGTCTATGAGCATTTAGAAATATGTCTTGACACTAAAGTATTTCAGTTAGATAGCGCTCTATGGGACTTACTCAGTGATTTGGTAAATGCCCCGCATATTGCAGGTCTGCTTGATCTTCCAAACTCTTGCTTAATACCGCCACAATCGATCTCTAGTTTAGATGGCGATGTTGTGATTCTGGATCGCATTCAGGATGCAGGTAATGTTGGATCTATTTTGCGTACTGCAGCCGCTGCGGGATTTACCAAAGTGATTGCTGTAACAGGGTGTGCGCATTTATGGTCGAGTAAAGTATTGCGGGCCGGCATGGGTGCGCATCGTCTCTTAGATCTTCATGAGGGTTGGTCAAACCAACAAGTCTTAAGTGCCGTAACGGCACCCCTCCTAGCCGCAAGTGCGGATGCCAAGCAAGACCTTTTCTCTTTAAAACAAGAGCTACTCCATCCCATAGCCTGGGTAATGGGTAGTGAAGGTCAGGGCATATCAGAAGATCTTCTGGCTCAAGCGAAAGGGGTATCCATCCCGATTGATCCAAGAGTGGAATCACTCAACGTCTCCACTGCAGCAGCAGTGTGTCTATTCGAGACGTTGCGAGTTAGGCGTTGTTAAACTAGAATTTACAGCCTTTCTTTTGAGTTGCAAAGGCTAATATGGTTTTGTAATATAGCTAAAGACAGGGGGGGTAGACATGAGTAAAGAATTTTCTGGAGTATCTGCTGCTTACTCATTCTCTCGATCTTTAATGATCTATCTTGTACTCGCTGTACCACTTTTTTCCTGTAGCGGGGGTGGTGATAGTCAATCACAAAATAATGCTGCTAATGAGGCAAAGTATATTTCTGCCTCATGGGTCATTCTTGGGAGTGACTCAGTTGGTAATAATCAAGCAATTGCTCGAGCTGCAACCACCTATATTTCGCCCAGTGGGGAGGTTATATGCCCCAATATTACTATCGATGGCTCTACGATTCAAATGACTATGCGCGTAGTTGCAGGGCTAATGCCGTTAAGGTCGACTGATTACCAGCCTTCTGTCCCTGCAAATTTTCCAGTGTCTGTATGCGAGACAATCCTTCCTTCAACTGCAAAAGCTGCAAGCATTGTTGGAAAGTCTATACCAATCCCAAAAAAATCCCCTGACCGTATATTGTTGATTGGTGACACTGGTTGTCGTATGAATACGACTACATTACAAAATTGCGATGATGTATCGAGCTGGCCATTTTCCAATTTAGCAAAAATCGGCGCTCAGTTAGTGCCAGACCTAGTAATACACATGGGGGACTATCAATACCGCGAAGTTCCGTGCTCTTCATCAGGTGGGTGCCCTACCGATGCTAATAGTCCATGGGGTTATGGTTGGGATACTTGGCAGGCAGATTTTTTTACCCCTGCTGCTCCTTTGTTGACAAAAGCTCCATGGGTATTAGTACGTGGTGATCATGAGATATGTACCCGAGGAGGGCAGGGTTGGTTTCGATTTTTAGACCCCAATTCCTATACTCAAGAACGCTCATGTAATAACGCAAGCAATGATGCCATTGCGAACTATTCTTCTACTTATGCAGTGGACTTAGGACGTGGTTCAAGACTTGTGGTTTATGACTCTTCAGATGTTTCTACAGGTTCAACTGTATCTGACCCAAGCAACAATTATTATCAGCAATTTATGCAGGCCTTTACAATAGCGAATAATCCACTTTATACCAACACTATTTTTATAAATCATCATCCTATTTTGGCTTATAGCATCCCTAAGTCAAAGTCTGTTCCACCTGGTAATACAACTTTGCAAGGCGTTATGAATAGTGTGATGAGCTATTTATTTCCAGCATCAGTAGCAAATAGTTATTATCCAAGCTCAATTAGCATGGCATTTCATGCACATGTGCACAGTATGCAAGTAATTAATTTTTCTACTACCAGCCCTACATATCCAGCCACTATTGTTTCTGGCGGAGGTGGGGACGAGCTAGCGGACGCCTTCCCTTCCACTTCTCCTCCTTTTTACACTAAGGATACTGTGGCACCTGGGTTAAACCCAAGTAATATGATTTGGAATAATAATTTTGGTTTTGCTTTACTAGACCGAATTGGGGAAAGCGCTTTTTGGAAATACACCTTGTACGATAAGTCAGGAAATGTATTTGCCGTTTGCACGCAATCTGGGCGACAACTGAACTGCGCGAACTAAACTAGTTCAATTAACCCAAAATCGTTCTATCCGACTTAATTCCTTGCAGTACAGTGGTAGCAATTTCTTCAATGGATTTGCTTGTTGTCAGAATCCAAGGGATAGATTGCTTTTTCATCATTGCAGTCGCTTCATTAATTTCATAGCGACAGTTTTCCAGTTTTGCATAGTTACTGCCAGGTCTACGTTCATTACGGATCTCGGAGAGGCGCTCTGCATCAATCATGAGTCCAAAGAGCTTTTGCTGAAATGGCAATAAATCTTTAGGAAGCTGTCCTCGTTCAAAGTCTTCCGGAATCAGCGGATAGTTTGCCGCCTTCAATCCATATTGCATTGCTAAATACAAACTGGTTGGTGTTTTACCAACCCTTGAGATGCCAATTAAAATAACATCGGCTTCTGCTAAATTCTGATTTGACTGCCCATCGTCGTGAGCTAAGGAATAGTTAATTGCTTCAATACGGTTTTTATAGGCCTCAGTATCGGCATTGTGGTGCAACCGGTTCATGGCATGGGTTGATTTCATACCCAAAGCAGCCTCTAGAGGCGCCACAAAGGTCTGGAACATATCCAAAATTAAGCCATTGGCTTTGCTGACAATCGAATTGAGCTCGGCATTCACCAGAGTTGTGAAAATAATAGGCTGTACCCCGTATTTAGTAGTCGCCTGATTAATGCTACTCACAGCATCATGGGCCTTATCTACGCTATCTACAAATGGGATGCGGATGTGCTTAAAACTGGCCTCAAATTGCGCCAAAATCGATTGACTGAAGTTCTCGGCGGTGATGCCGGTTCCGTCAGAAACAATAAAAACAATACGGGTTTCGGGGGACATGGATTTGGCCTAAAAGTCAGGGTCAGCACTACAATATGAAGTTATAGAAGTATGCCCCATTTTGAGTGGCCGCTCGACCAGTTTCCTTATCTTTTGAGAGTATTTTATGTCCAACCAACAACAAGAAAATAGCAGTATGGCTGATGCCTATGTTTTACCTTTTGAGCAACTCCGCATGACTGACATTGAGTCAGTTGGCGGTAAAAATGCCTCTTTGGGTGAAATGATTTCTCAGTTAGCCTCTACTGGGGTTCGTGTCCCAACTGGCTTTGCTACTACTTCACTCGCCTTTCGTGATTTCCTAAAACATAACAATCTGACTGAACGTATTCAAAAGCGTTTAGAAGACTTAAATATTGATGATGTACGTGCATTGGCGCAAGCTGGTGCTGAAATCCGTAGCTGGATTGAAACTGCTCCATTTCAGCCGAAACTGGATGCTGAAATTCGTAAAGCTTTTGCGGTTCTGGATGATTCTGGCAAAGGTTCTTTTGCTGTTCGTTCATCCGCTACTGCAGAAGACTTACCTGACGCTTCTTTTGCTGGACAGCAAGAGACTTTCTTGAATGTTGAGGGCATTGATGATGTGCTTAAGAAGATTCGTGAAGTCTTTGCTTCCCTTTACAACGATCGTGCGATCTCTTACCGTGTTCATAAAGGCTTTGCCCATGCCGAAGTAGCTCTGTCTGCCGGTATTCAGCGCATGGTGCGCTCAGACCTCGGTGCTGCTGGCGTAATGTTTACCTTAGATACTGAATCTGGCTTTGAGGATGTTGTCTTCATTACCTCGAGTTACGGCTTGGGTGAGACAGTCGTGCAGGGTGCTGTTAACCCAGATGAGTTTTATGTGTTCAAAACGACATTAGCTCAAGATAAAAAAGCGATCATTCGTCGTTCTTTAGGGTCTAAGTTAATTCAGATGCAATTTGCACCAAAGGGCTCTACTGAAAAAGTGCAAACCGTCGACGTCATTCCAGAGAAGCGCAATCGTTTTTCTTTAGAAGATGCAGACATTACCGAATTGGCTAAATACGCCGTCATTATTGAAAAACACTACGGTCGCCCGATGGATATCGAGTGGGGTAAAGATGGTCAAGATGGTCGTATCTATATCCTCCAAGCTCGCCCTGAAACAGTTAAGAGTCAGGCTGCCGGACAAGTAGAAATACGCTACAAGCTGAAGGGTAGCTCCAAGGTTTTGGCTAAAGGCCGGGCAATTGGGCAAAAGATTGGCGCTGGCCCAGTCAGAATCATTCGTGATCCTAGTGAGATGGATCGTGTGCAGCCCGGCGATGTTTTGGTTGCCGATATGACTGACCCTAATTGGGAACCTGTCATGAAGCGTGCATCCGCAATTGTGACCAATCGCGGTGGACGTACTTGCCACGCTGCAATCATTGCGCGTGAGTTAGGTGTTCCTGCAGTGGTTGGCTGTGGTGATGCTACCGAGCATTTGCAAGACGGAATGATGGTGACGGTTTCTTGTGCTGAGGGTGATGAAGGTCATATCTATGATGGCTTAATTGAAACTGAAGTTACTGAAATATCACGGGGCGTGTTGCCTGAGATTCCAGTGAAGATCACCATGAACATTGGCAACCCTCAATTGGCGTTTGACTTTTGTCAGATTCCGAATGCTGGTGTTGGTTTGGCTCGTCTCGAATTCATTATTAATAATTACATTGGCGTGCATCCACGCGCTGTATTGGAATACCCCAATATTGATCCTGATCTCAAGCGTGCCGTAGAGAGTGTCGCTCGTGGTTATGCTAGCCCACGGCAGTTCTATGAAGATAAGTTGGTGGAAGGTGTCGCAACGATTGCAGCAGCCTTTTATCCAAAGCCTGTGATCGTCCGCTTATCTGACTTCAAATCCAATGAATATAAAAAGTTGATTGGTGGTTCACGTTATGAGCCTGATGAAGAAAATCCAATGCTGGGCTTCCGCGGTGCTTCCCGTTATATCTCTGAAGATTTTGGTGAAGCGTTTGCCCTTGAGTGCGCAGCAATGAAACGTGTTCGTGAAGAGATGGGGCTCGATAACGTGGAAATCATGGTGCCATTTGTGCGTACGATTAATCAGGCTAAGCGTGTTATCGACATGATGGAAAAGCTTGGTCTTAAGCGTGGTGTTAATGGCCTGCGTCTCATTATGATGTGTGAGATTCCCTCAAACGCGATTCTTGCTGATCAGTTCTTAGAATATTTCGATGGCTTCTCGATTGGCTCAAACGATATGACTCAATTAACCTTAGGACTTGATCGTGACTCCGGTATGGAGTTACTTGCGATTGACTTTGATGAACGTGACCCAGCTGTAGAGTTCATGATTGCACGCTCCATTGAAGCTTGCCTTAAGCAAAATAAATACGTCGGTATTTGTGGTCAAGGCCCATCAGATCATCCAGACTTCGCACGTTGGTTGGTTGCTAAAGGCATTACCTCTATATCCTTGAACCCAGATAGCGTAGTAGCAACCTGGGAGATGTTGGGTAAGAAGTAAAAGAACTTTGTAGGTGCTTGGGAGTATTTTATGGAGCCGTTATCAGGTTTAAAGGTAATTGAGATGGGTCAGCTCATTGCTGGGCCATTTGCCGCTAAAACATTGGCTGATTTTGGTGCTGATGTTGTCAAAATTGAACCGCCTAAAGTCGGCGATGCTTTGCGTAAGTGGCGCTTGCTCAAGGATGGCACTTCCATTTGGTGGCAAGTGCAGTCCCGTAATAAACGCTCCCTTTCTTTGGATTTAAAACAAACTGAAGCACAAGATATCGTCAGAACGCTTGCTAAAGAAGCCGATATTCTGATTGAAAATTTTCGTCCAGGAACTCTAGAAGGCTGGGGTCTTGATCCTCAGCACCTACTAGAAATCAATCCACGTTTAATCGTTCTTCGAATCAGTGGTTATGGACAAACTGGCCCTTATCGAGATAAGCCAGGCTTTGGAGTCGTTGCTGAAGCAATGGGCGGTTTACGTCATTTAACAGCTGAGCCTGGAAGGGTGCCGGTACGAGTTGGAATCAGTATTGGTGATACCTTGGCAGCTTTGCATGGTGTGATTGGAATCTTATTAGCTCTTCAAGAACGCCATCAAAGTGGTAAAGGTCAAGTAATTGACATTGCGCTTTACGAAGCGGTATTTAACTGTATGGAAAGTCTGCTGCCTGAGTACAGCGCTTTTGGGGAAGTTAGGCAAGCGGCTGGTAGTGCATTGCCAGGTATTGCGCCAACCAATGCTTATCTTTGTGCTGATGGTGGATATGTATTGGTGGCTGGTAATGGGGACAGTATTTTTAAACGCCTGATGAAGTTGATCGGTCGAGATGATTTAGGTAATGATGCTGAATTAGAGAATAATGATGGTCGAGTTAAGCGCGTGGTAGAGCTTGATCGGGCAATTGGCGAGTGGACAAAAACTTTAAGTACTGACAAGGCTGTAGAGGCCTTAGATTCTGCAGCAGTGCCTGCAGGCAGAATTTATACGGTTGCTGATATTGCAAAGGATCCCCACTATAAGGCGCGGGGAAACATAGAGACCATCAAGATGGCAGATGGAACTAGTATTGATGTGCCTAGCGTGCTTCCCAAGCTTTCACGCACGCCTGGTTCTATTAAAACGCTTGCACCAGATATTGGTCAAAATACCGATGAGATATTGCGTGGTATTGGTTTAAGTGATTCTCAGATAGTTTCGCTTAAAGAACGCGGCATTGCTTTTACTAAATAAGCAAAGATAAAAATCAAAGATAATAATCACATGACCCGAATTTATTTCAATGACGTCGTCACAAGAGATGGTTTTCAGATAGAGCCAAACTTTATTCCTACTGAGGATAAGGTTCGTTTGATCAATGAACTCAGCGAATGTGGTTTTGCTAAGATTGAGGCAACCTCATTTACCTCTCCCAAGGCGATCCCAATGTTAAGGGATGCTGAAGAGGTCATGGGAAAAATTAAGCGAGTTCCAGGAGTGGAGTACACAGTACTAGTGCCTAACTTGCGTGGCGCTGAGCGTGCTCTTGAATCTAGGGCAGATGAATTTAATCTGGTGATGTCTACATCAGAAACCCATAACCTTGCTAACCTTCGCATGACGCGAGAAAAGAGCTTTGCAGGCTTGGCAGAAGTCATTCAGTTTGTAGATGGCAGAACGCCGATTAATGTTTCATTGTCCACTAGCTTTGGTTGTCCAATGGAGGGTGATGTAGCTCAGCAAGTAGTTGAAGAGTTTGCGAAGCGGTTTGCCGATCTTGGAGTAAGGGGTTTAACAATTTGCGATACCACGGGTATGGCCAACCCAGCCCAGGTGACAAAAATGTCCGAAGCCATGCAAAAACAATTTCCTAATACACAACTCACAATGCACTTTCATAATACGAGGGGCATGGGATTGGCTAATGTGTTAGCTGCTGTTCAATCTGGTATTACTCGATTTGATGGTTCCCTCGGAGGCTTAGGTGGATGTCCATACGCACCAGGCGCTAGCGGAAACATTTCTAGTGAAGATGCGATACATATGCTTGATGCAATGGGCTATGACACTGGCATGGACATCCCAAGATTATTGGATCTAGCCCGAGAGTTACCTACCATCGTTGGTCATTCCGTTCCAGGACAAGTAGCTAAGGCTGGACGGAGCTGTGATTTGCATCAGGCGCCCGACTATGTCAAAGAGCTACGTCAGTAATCTAAGACTTCTTTGAAGACTTTTTACCTGTAGAAGTTTTTCTTTTTGCTACAGGCTTGGCTTTTGCGGATGATTTCAGTACCTTAGATCTTGGGGGAGGGTAGTTGATTGGTACAGCCCCCATTTTTCTTGCAGGAATAGAGATGGCACTAGATTTGATTGCACCACTCCAGCTTGGTTCTGCAATGGAGTTAAAGGCTTCTCTTAACTTTTCACCCCATAACTGATGAATCATTGCGAAATAGGGATTGGCATCATCTAGGGTGACAAGCTTAGTTGCTTTTAGTGAGTTCTTTTCATAAACGAGCATATCCAAAGGCAACCCTACAGAGATATTGCTCTTTAGGGTTGAGTCCATCGATATCAAAGCACACTTAGTGGCTAGATTGAGCGAGGTGTTGAAATTGAGAACTCGATCCAGAATGGGTTTTCCATATTTGGATTCGCCAATTTGGAAGTAGCATGTTTCTGGAGTGGATTCAATAAAGTTTCCAGCTGAATAGATATTAAAGAGGCGAGGATTTTCGCCCTTTACTTGCCCACCAAAAATCATATTGCAGTTAAATTCAAGGCCTGCTTTCTCCAGCGCTTTATGATCACGGTCATATACTTTTTTAATAGCATTACCTACCACCACTGCTGCCTCGTAAGAGTTTTTTGCAGTCCAAAGATTATTACCGTCGATGAGTTCGCCTTGAAGAAGAATTTCTTTGACGGATTGTGTGATGGCTAAATTACCAGCACTCATCATTGTAAAAAACCGATCATTATCCTTTTGGAAGATCGTCATTTTTCTGAAAGTACCAATTTGGTCAACACCAGCATTGGTGCGGGTATCCGAAAGAAAAACTAAACCATCTTTTAAGCAAAGCCCAATACAGTACGTCATACCCAAACCCTTTTGTCTCTTAAACCCATTCTGGTAATTATCTCTTAATTGCTGATAAAGTGCCGCTGCTAAGGCAGCTTCTGAATAGAGATGCTAGCGCTTAACTCTTCACCTCCGCCGCCAGAGCGAACACCTTTAACAGGTGCTGCAGAGAAGTAATCGCGGCCAATAGCTAGTCGTATATGACGTGCATCCGTTAGGCAAGCATGAGTAATATCTACGCTTGTCCAAACCCCCTTATCGATATCACTGCAAAAGTCTATCCACGCATGACTTGCTAGATTAGGAGATTCTTCGGCAAAGAAATAGCCGCTGACATAGCGCGCTGGAATATTAGATGCTCTGCATAGACCTAGCATCACATGGGCATGATCTTGGCACACACCGTATTTCATAGCAAAAGATTGGGCTGCAGTACTAGCAAAGTTGGTTTGACCTGGGGAGTACTCAATAGTCTTTTGGACTGCTGCAGCTAATTTCAATACCTCCTCCGCAGAATTCTTTTTGGGAAGACTGGATGCAAAGTATTTCAGCATTTCTTCGGTTGGTTCAGTCAAATTGGTTTGTTGAAGTAAGTAGTACGGAGAAACAGCTTTTGCTTCATCTGTAAACTCATAAGCATCTTGGGTATGCACTTCACCTTCCGCCTCAATCATCATTGAAGTGTATGGGTTCTCTTGGACGAAGACACTGCATAGATTGCCAAAGGCATCAGTTGAGCTTATGGATTTAATAGGAGTACTAATTTTCCATTTATCAACTTGCTGTCCAGCTAAAGATAGCGGATTTAGACGTAATTCTTGAATGGAGTAACGTACGGGAGTTTCATAGCGGTATTCGGTACGATGACGAATTTTTAAGTGCATATATTCTTAGCGATTTCTTAGGCAACAGCCAAAGGGATCAGATAAGCATTACTGAACTCATCGGCGATGTGGTTGATGTGCTCTAAGAAGACTTCAATGAATTCTTCTAGCCCTTGTTCAAAAACTTCATCAATGTCAGAGTAATCCAAACTGGCCTTAAGTTTGCCAAGTAAGCGTTCAATTTCCTTGGATTGTTGATTTTTTACCTCAGAGATTAGGGGAATGAGTTCATTCACGCAGCAAACTAATGAGCGTGGCATCTGTTTATTGAAGATGAGCAATTGGGCCACTTGCTTTGGCGTCACCTGGTCGGAATAAATTTGGCGATAGATCTCGAAAGCAGACACAGAGCGAAGTAATGCAGCCCAGTGATAAAAGTCAAAGAACTCACCATCGGTACCTTCTTCAGAACCCCTCTTGGGGCTTAATACTTTCAGTGTGGCTTGGTCTTCATACTTTGTCTCTAGAATACGGGCAGTGTTATCTGCACGCTCCAAAAGTGTTCCTATATTGATGAAGTAGAAAGCTTCATTTTTGAGCATTGTGCCGTGCATTACGCCTCTAAAGAGATGACAGCGATGTTTAACCCACTCGAGTAGTCTGCTGGGATCAGCCTGATGTCTTGCCTCTAAAATCTGCTGTAACTCTAGCCAAGTGGTGTTTTGGGTTTCCCATACTTCAGAAGTAATCTTGCCGCGAATCACACGCGCATTTTCACGGGCAGCATATAAGCAAGAAACAATGCTAGATGGATTGCTGGTTTCATAGATCATAAAATCCAGAACATTCTCACGATTCACTTCATCGTATTTGCTTAAAAAGGCGTCTTCTAGCTTAGAGATGGTGAGCAGCTTCTTCCAACTTTGCTCAAGAAACTCTTTAGGTTGTGGGAGCAGTGAAGTTTGATGATTGACATCGAGCATGCGGGCAGTATTCTCTGCACGCTCGGTATAGCGGGCCATCCAATAGAGGCAATCTGCGGTACGGCTTAGCATATTTTTCTCATTCCGCTTACTCCTCTAGTACCCAGGTGTCTTTGGTTCCACCGCCTTGGGAAGAGTTCACTACCAAGGAGCCCTCTTTGAGAGCAACTCTAGTTAATCCGCCTGGCACCATCTTGATAGTTTTTCCGGAGAGCACAAAAGGCCGCAAATCAATATGTCTTGGCGCAATACCAGACTCAACAAACGTTGGGCAGGTAGAAAGTGCCAAGGTAGGTTGGGCAATATATTTATCGGGATGAGCAATCAAATGCTTTCTGAATGCTTCGATTTCGGCTTTGGTTGAGGCTGGTCCAACCAGCATGCCATAACCACCTGCACCGTGAGTGAGTTTTACAACCAGCTTTTCAAGATTGGCTAAGGTATAAGCCAGATCATCTGGCTTGCGACATTGGAAAGTAGGAACATTATTCAAAATCGGTTTTTCGCCAAGATAAAACTCAATCATCTCGGGGACATAAGGGTAGATGGATTTGTCATCAGCGATACCTGTACCAATAGCGTTAGCCAAAGTAACGTTACCAGCACGATATGCTGACAGAAGACCGGCAACGCCCAAGGTGGAATCAGAGCGGAAGGCTAATGGATCCAAGAAGTCATCATCTACGCGGCGATAGATGACATCGACTCGCTCTGGGCCTTGTGTAGTGCGCATAAAGACTTGTTCATTCTTAACAAATAAGTCTTTACCTTCTACGAGTTCAACACCCATTTGTTGGGCAAGATAGCTGTGCTCAAAGTACGCAGAGTTGTACATTCCTGGTGTAATCACCACCACGTTTGGTTTCTTGACATCATCTGGCTTAACGGTCTTGAGGCACTCCAACAAAAGATCTGGGTAATGCTGAACCGGGGCAATACGGTATTTTTGGAAGAGATCTGGGAAGAGGCGCATCATCATTTTGCGATCTTCAACCATGTACGATACGCCAGAAGGTACGCGTAAGTTATCTTCTAGCACATAAAATTCACCTTCACCTGCACGTACAATATCAATACCCGCAATTTGTGCATAGATATCGCGTGGCACACTAACGTTACGCATCTCTGGACGGTATTGCGCATTGTTATAAATTTGCTCTGCAGGAATAATGCCTGCTTTGATAATGTCTTCGTCGTGATAGACGTCATAGATAAAGCGATTGAGTGCTTTAACGCGTTGACGCAAGCCTGCTTCTAGTTGCTCCCACTCTTTTGCAGCAAAGATACGTGGCACTTGATCAAACGGAATGGTTCTTTCTGAACCGAGGTCATCTCCATAGACTGCGAAGGTAATACCTACTCGTCTAAAGATAAGGTCAGCTTCAGCACGCTTCAGACCCATAAGGGTATCGCTCTGCTGCTTTAACCAATTGTGAAAAATTTGGTAGTGCGGGCGAGCTTTTCCTGCTGCATCGAGCATTTCATCAAAAGGCAATTTCATAGTTATAAAACTAATGCCTTTAAGAGAGTGGAGTGCGGAGATTTGAAGCCGATTGGTGCTGTATTGCACCACATATGTGCATAAAGGCTCAGATACCAGCCTAATGCCAGTCTAACCCAAGCTTTGAACTATTCAGCGTTTAAATCGCCTCTAGCAATACGTCCTTTTTGTACCTCCCATTCACGCTCTTTGGTGGCAGCACGTTTGTCATGCTGCTTTTTGCCTCTTGCAAGGCCTATTTCGCACTTCACATTCCCTTTGGAAAAGTGGAGGTTCAGTGGCACGAGGGTATAACCCTTTTGCTCTACCTTACCAATGAGTTTACGAATCTCAATCGCATTTAAAAGGAGTTTTCTAGTGCGAGTGCTGTCTGGAACGATATGAGTGGAGGCTGAAAGGAGGGGGGTAATATGGCAGCCGATCAGGAAAAGCTCCGCCTGGCGAATGACGACATACGCTTCTTTAATGTGGGCGCGACCAGCGCGGATGGCCTTAA
>Ga0194038_1000041_pt1 | contig 55900 bp, 48 predicted proteins | sample JunL226m_MetaG_FD_148630 | JGI IMG/M metagenome (GOLD analysis project Ga0194038, IMG submission 148630) | Anoxic zone freshwater microbial communities from boreal shield lake in IISD Experimental Lakes Area, Ontario, Canada - Jun2016-L227-6m | ecosystem: Environmental > Aquatic > Freshwater >... | reverse complement strand
TAGAGAGCTGCTAATTTGAGTAATTTCTACATTTCTCATAATTACATCGCTTAGTAAGCTATTGCTAAATAAAAATGGAATCCTTGCTGTATAAAAACATAAAACATGTAAATTCAGAAGGGCCAATAATTTGTTATTTAGATGCTTATTTAATGAAATAAATATGATTTGAATTAATATCAAAGTGATGAGCTGCAATTTTGAATGCTCTACATAAGTTCCCCCTGCATTTGCAAATAATACAAAAATCAAGGTCAGAAAATTGAAAGTTAACCAAATATTATTTAATGTCAATTCGAACCTTTAAATATAAGTTTACTTTCACCTGATAATCCTGGTTCCATCTTTTGTGATGATTATTACCGATCTAAACCCCAATCTTTTAGACTCCTCTAAAAGCTGAACATCACTGTGGTAATTTCCAGAATCTAAGCATAACCCATTCGAGTGAAACCTTGGCCCACAAAGCCAATCAAAGCAATCCTTTTGGGGCCATGCATATATAGCAGGAATTTCTGAGAATGATGGGATAATGAATGGCATCGTTCTGCAATCCAATATATTCCAAAAGGCAACTTCAGACCTGGGAATATAAATCAATGAATTTTTATGGGATTTATCATTGGATAATTTTGCTAGCTCACTCATGTAATAACTAATTGGGCTTTCATGACGCAAGTTCATAATATTTCTAAAATATACTTGAAGCGATCCCTTAATGGCAGAAGGAGCATAAAATCCTGATATTAGTATGATGAAAATAATTAAATAGAAAATACTTTTTTTGCGGACAATATAGGCATCAAAATAGATCATCAATATAGGGAGAGCTATAAACATTGAAATATTTGAGAAATAAAAATTTGATCCGCCTTGAATATAATAAAAAGTAATGAAATAAATTCCAATCATTACCGAAATAAGCAATGTCAGCCAATACCAAGTCGGAGTTAATTTATATTTTCTACTATATTTCAAAGCAATAAAAATTGCCATCCATGCAAATATAAAATGAATTAAAATAAAAGTTGGAACTTTTAACCATATATTAAGTTCAGACTTAACATAAGTATTTATAAAATATAATGGAGAAAAGTAAGTACCCTCGGTTCCATTTACTGTATACCGCATAAAAAATAGGAATACAATTCCAAAAAATATCGCCACTAATACTTTAGATATAAATATTTTCTTCGTGTACTCTTGAATTTCAGAGCTAAAAAATATGTTTAGGACTATTGCCATTAGTCCAATAAGCCCCGTAGAAACTTTTGTAATTAATATCGCTAAAAATACTAGGAGAATAATTATTACATTGTGAAATTTTGCATCAAATTGACCACTTTGAATAATAGAAATCAGGCAAAATAAAAGCAACAATGATATTAGATAACTTTCAGATACATAAAAACTTGTCCAAACTGCATAATTATTTATTAGACTTGGATAATTAAATATTCCAAATGATGTTAAACAAAATAAATAAATAAGAATTCTCAATAATATGCCGTATTTGTTCTTGGATTTTTTTAATTCCTCCGTCAATAGTAAAATAATGACATTGAATAGAGGTATAAAGAAAAATGGGTACATAAATGCATAAGCTTCGAATGCGCTGATATGCATTAAATTGCTTAGACTTGCTAATATATAATGGGAACCGAAATGGTACTCTAAGGCATTTAATCCATGTATGCCATGGGAAATAATCCCATATCCCTTTATCATTGCCGCTATTGAAATATGATAAACACTATCTGTATTGATATTAAAACCAGAATACACCGAGTCAAATAAGCTCGATGTAATATATCCAACTGGGAAAAATAATAATACCAATAAAAAATTGGCAATTGAAATTACAACGAGAATAATCCAGTTTATTTGAAAAGATATTTTAATTAATAACTTAATGTTTTTAATTAAATATACTATAAATAGTAAATATATTACATTTATGTAAATATTATTGCCAATATAGCCTATTATTGCAACGAGTAGCAACCCAGAAAAAATTGCCAATCCAACTACATTGATTCGTTTATAAAAAATTGAAACCAGCATTGAAAATGCAAAATTCCAAATAAATGTTTTTAGGGCTAATAGTGAATTTGCATTAAAACCCCCAATACAATAAAAGAGAAAATTTACAAACGAGACAACTGGCAAACTAAAAAGTGATGAATAAAAATATTGATTCATAACAATTAATTTTTACTTATATAGCCAAGGAGGCACTCTTCCTGAATCCCACAAGGATTGCAAGAATTCATAGTCTCTTTTAGTATCCATGCATTGCCAAAAGCCTTCGTGTTTAAATGCCATTAAGTTTCCATTTTTAGATAAATCCTCAAACAACTTACCCTCCAAGGGTGAATCATCCCCTTCAATTAAATCAAAAACCTCTGGTTCCATCACAAAATACCCACCGTTAATCCACCCCTCACTTGTTTGGGATTTTTCCGCAAAGGAAGTTACCTGATTTTTGTGCATTTCAATACGACCAAATCTAGCGTTAGGCCTCACCGCACTTAAAGTTACTAATTTTCCATGGGACTTATGGAAATCTATTAATTTGGATATATCAACATTCGCCAGGCCATCCCCATAGGTAAGAAGAAACGGCTCATTCCCAACATATTCTTTCAATTTCTTTACACGTCCACCAGTCATGGTGTTGAGTCCCGTATTGACTAATGTAACTTTCCAATCAAGAGATTTTTCTTTTTGACTGACAACCTCACCAGAACTAAGATTAATTGTAAAATCGGAATTCAAAGCATAAAAATTTAAAAAGTATTCTTTGACAAATTCCGCTTTGTATCCAAGGGCAACATAAAAATTCTTATGCCCATAATTGGCGTAAGTTTCCATGATGTGCCATAAGATGGGCTTAGGCCCAATCTGAACCATAGGCTTTGGAATTGACTCCGTTAGTTCAGATAGCCTAGTTCCAAAACCACCTGCAAGAATAACTACTTTCATTCCAACCCCCCCCCTTAAAAATTGACCCTAAAAGGACTGATGCCTTAAAAATTACAGCTTTAATAATCCTGAGATTGGGAGTAAGAAATCTGCGTGGCGACTCATCTTTTTGCGAAGAAATTTCTTATTGAATTTATGACTGAGTGCTGATCATTTGCATCCATCATGCTATGCAGCGGTAAAGACAAAATTTCTTTGGTCAATCGATCTGTAACACTAAGATCCCCACTTTTAGCACTATTAAATAGGGAGAATGAGTGTCCCGGTTGCCAATGAATTCCATTATCAATTCCGTCAGCAAAAAGATGCTCTCTTAAAGAGTCTCGTACATTTTGATCAACTCTAATGTAATAAAGAAACGGCACCTTATCATTAAAATCAGCAAGCGGCACCCTTACACCGTCAATTTTAGAAAGCTCATCATTATACAATTCGCATGATTTTTTTCTAGACTGTTCAATTAAATGCATTTTTTGCAATTGAGCTATCCCAATGGCAGCATGCATATTGGACATGTGATACCTAAATCCAAGCCGCTCTACATCATATGTCCAAGCACGCTGATTTTTATACATAGTGGATGAAGGCTGAGTCATGCCTACCAATCTCATCTCATGAAGTAATTTTACATCCTCACTTGTTCTGACTACCAACATACCTCCATCAAGACAAGTTATTGTTTTGACTGGATCAAAACTAAACATCGTAATGTCGGAAAATGTACCAACTCTCTTCCCTTTATATTTTGACCCAAATGAATGTGCGGCATCATGAAGAACTCTAAGTTTATATTTATTAGCAACATTTTGGATTTCATCATGATCACATAAGTGACAGTCATAATCCATTACGATGATTGCTTTAGTCTTTTTGTTGATAAGAAGCTCTGCCTTCTTAATATCAATGCATAAAGTTTCATCTAAAACATCACAAAAAACTGGTTTTGCTCCACAAGCTAAAATTGCTTGGAAGTCCGCAATATTATTGAATGAAGGTGTTATGACCTCATCGCCTTCACCAATCCCCATTAATAGCAGGGCTAAATGTATGGCCGCATGTCCCGTGCTTAAAGCAACTGCATACCTATCATTAAGGCCCAGATAATCAGAAACTAGACCTTCAAAATCCCCTACATGCTTACCCATACCCAGCCAACCAACATCAAGGACGTTGCATGCTGCTTTTCGCTCAGCATCATCTAACAGAGGCTTAAAAACTGGAATCATTTTCATATTATCTTTGATTTATAAAAAATAGGAATTGCTAAATTAGCTCAATGCCAGAGGGCGCAACGATTACAGACTTACCGGTCCATTTGTATCGATTTTTAAGAATCTCTTTGATCTCATCACGAATATTCCAAGGAAAAATTACAATGCAGTCTGGATTAGTTTGTTTGAGCATATCCGGATCAACAATTGCAATATGTGAGCCCGGAAGATATTTCCCCTGTTTAGACTTTGCGCCATCGCAAACGAATTCAATTAGGTCATTTTTAACACCAGCATAATTAATTAACGTATTTGACTTTGCTGCAGCCCCATAACCAATCACTTTTTTGCCATTTAATTTTTGACTTAGAAGAAAATTGACAAAACTATTTTTAATAGCATTTACCTTGTCTTGATAATTTTTATAAATGGCTTCCTTTTGCAAACCATTTTTCTTTTCAATTTCAAGAATTTCCCGAACAGATACTTCTTCCTCACGAATGCTATCAACATGGCACCCGTAAACCCGAAGACTTCCTCCATGAGTGGATATTTTCTCTACATCCCAGACTCTTAGCCCAAATTTTTCAAAAATTTTCTTAACTGTGAATAATGATAAGTAAGAAAAATGTTCATGATAAATTGTATCAAACTGCATTAAATTAAGAAGGTTGAGTACATGAGGAAATTCCAAAACAATCACACCCTCCTTCTTCAGAATTCTCTTCATTCCAGCAGTAAAGTCGTTAATATCCGGAACATGGGCATAGACATTGTTTCCAATAATTAAATCTGCCATCTTTTTTTCTTTTTTTAGATTTATTGCTAAATCTTTTCCAAAGAATTTTATAAGTGTTTTTATGCCAATCTTTTTTGCGGCCAGCGCTGTACTCTTGGTGGGCTCAATCCCCAGACATGGAATTCCAGCCTCTTTAAAATTTCTCAGCAAATATCCATCATTTGATGCAATCTCAATAATGAAACTTGATTTATTTAATTTCAGCTTTTGAATGGCCAGTTTCGAGAAATCCTCAGCATGTTTCACCCAGCTTTTTGATACGCTAGAAAAATAGGCATAGCTTTCATTAAAAATTTCATCAGGCCGAGAATAATCTTCCGTCTGAACAAGCCAGCATTTTTTACAAACGTGCACTCGGAGTGGATAATAACTCTCAGTGGAATTTAAATCTTCTTTATTCAAGTAAGCATTTGATAGCGGCGCAAATCCAAGGTCAACCAAGCCCAAGTTTAATTTTGATTTGCAATGTCTACAGTTCATTTGTCTAAATCCCTTTAAATGTGTTCGCTATCATCGTCATGCCCTTATCTCTTGCGGACAACAAAGAAGCCTTAATTGGCCAATTGATCCCAATTAACGGGTCGGCAGGATTAATCCCCCTCTCCGCCTCACAATTATAAGGCTTAGAATGGCAATAAATTAGCTCGACATTGTCCGACAGAGTCTGAAAACCATGGGCAAATCCAGGGGGTATTAGTAAAGCAACTCCATTGCCCTCATTCAACTCAAACCCCTGCCACTTCATAAATGTAGACGAGCCAGCTCTTAAATCTATCGCAACATCCCAGATGCCACCCTTAATGCATGAAATCATTTTCATCTCAGCGTAGGGAGGCATTTGATAGTGCATGCCACGGATAGTGCCTCGCATTTTTGTAAAGCTGAAATTAATTTGCGAGATAGGATCTTTCCAGCCAGCCAACCCTAACTCTTCTGCACAAAACAACCTAGTGAACTGCCCCCGCTCATCGTTTTTTGGGTTTCGCCGAAGTAACCGTAGCCCCTCCAATGCAGCGCCTTCAATGAAGAAGTTTTTCATTTTCTAAAAAACTCCCTAATGTCTGACATACATAAATCATATGCCTGACTCCCTTGAGATTTCTCAAGATACCAGTTCATAGTTTTGTTTATACTTTTTTCAATTTCCCAACGTTGGCCGATATCCAAAATTATCTTAGCCTTCGAGGTATCAAGCGTTAAAAATCCAGCCTCATAAGGACCACTCTCGCCTTCATCAATGTGAATCCCCCCTCTTCCATAAGCCCTTTGTGCGATCCTCAAAAACTCATGTACCGATAAGTGACCGCCTTCCCCTGGCCCAAAATTATAGGCCCCACCTAAATGTGGCTCGAACCACATTTTTTCTGCCAGCATTGCATAAGCAGAGACTGTCTCCAAAACATGCTGCCAAGGCCTAATAGCTTTTGGTCTACGAACTGTGATGGACTCGCCCCTCTCCCAAGCCCTAATTGCATCTGGTATTAACCTATCTATCGACCAATCCCCGCCCCCAATCACATTACCAGCTCTTGGTGTACCAATAGAAATCCCAAGTTTATTCGCATATGAGTGTCGATAACAATCAGCCAACAATTCACATGAGGCCTTGCTAGTGCTATAAGGACAATAACCACCCAATGGGGACTCCTCAACAAAGCTGCTATTATTTCCCTCTACATTTCTATAGACTTTATCGGTAGTTACAGCTAAAACAACTTTTAAATTATCTAAATAGCGGATTGAATCAAGGACATTGCAGGTGCCCATAATATTAACTGCCATCGTTTCCACAGGAAATTCATGGCCATATCGCACAAGAGGTTGGGCGGCCATATGCAGTATTATTTCTGGATTAATTTTTTTAATTAATTCATGCAATCTAGAATAATCTCTGATATCACAAATATGACTGGCTTCACATATATCACCAACACCCGCTAATTGAAATAAATTTGGAGTCGATTTTGGCTCAAGGCTGATCCCGTAAACTTTTGCACCTAAATTTTGCAAGTAAATACTCATCCATGACCCCTTAAATCCAGTATGGCCAGTTAGAAGTACCTTTTTATTTAGCCAGAAATTATTGGCATTCATTTTTTCTCCGAAGCTATTGGTGGGATATTTGTTCGCATTTTATCAATGATGTAAGTGGCCCCAGCATTTGAGAAATGCCCGCTATCCATAGTAATTGGATGTGAGATATTTTCAACATAAATCATACAATTTCCAGATCTACACAGATCGTCAAGTGATGAAAAATAATAGGCGCCCGTTTTGCTTGCGATTTTTTGTAGATTATTCTCAATCATATAGCCTCTATCAAGATTTCCCAGTTGGTAATTAGTAAATCTTGAGGGGGCTCCACCATAGGCTCTTATGTGATCAAAAATAATATCGGGCACATTTTTCTTCCATATTGGCGGCGGACCTAGAATGATTACATTCTTAACCCCGGCCAAGTAAATTTGATCAATTGTATGTTTGATACTTTGAAGATTGTTTTCCAATAGATACTGATCCCAATACCATGCGGCATAGAGTATTACAGTTTTAGGCGGGGACTTCTGAATAAGCGAAATAATATGGCTGTTTATTGCTTTGCATGCGCTATTGAGTCCAGTAGACCAACTTAATACTGGGGGGCATGTTGATGATGTAAATTGAGAAACTCTATTTTTTTTCTCTTCAGCACTAAAACCAGGATATAAAGAAGCGGCATGTGAATCTCCCCATATGAAAATCTCTTTGCTTCGATTTTCCACTCTGCATTCTATTGCAAAATTTTCAGGCACCTGGCCATTTTCAAGAAAACATTTTTTGGCTCTAAAATTTTGTCCAAAGGATTCGCTATAAACAATCTTCGCAATACTTTCTTCAGCACCTTCAACCCCTTTTGGATTTAAAAGCTTATTCGGAATACCTTGATAAATACAAATCCATATCGAAAAGATAGCAACAAGGATCATTCCTGCACTTAAGATCCATGATTTAAATAATTTATTGGCAGATTTTTGTATTGGCTGCTCAATGTACCTAAAGGTCAAAAATGCCAACACAAAAGTCAGTGCAATAAGTAATAAGCGAATTACATTTTCACCACCAAACCCCAGTCCATGGGATAAAACTAATAGGGGCCAATGCCATAAATATAGCGGGTAGCTAATTAGACCAACCCAAACGAATATTTTATTTGATAGCAATAAACGATTAATTAGCGATTCGCGACCCGATTGGATTATCAAAACCGAACCTAGTGTCGGCAATAGAGCCCACCAACCAGGAAATTGTGATTTATCCGAGATAAAAAATATTCCGACCCCAATACAAAGAGCGCCCAAGATGCCAATAAGGTTTGCATTTGCTTTTGCCTTGATTGTCACGATTTCACGCGACGCTCCATTAGCTTCAATGCATGCAAGAAGCGAGCCAACAAGAAATTCCCAAGCCCTGGGAGCTGGAAGATAAAAGCCTGCTGTCGGGTTATATTTAGAGAGATATAGATTTAATATAAACGACGCAAAAATAATCAAAATTATGGATGAAAAAAAGCTAAGCTTTCTTCCCCACAAAATAAGAACAATAAACGGCCAAAATAAATAAAACTGCTCCTCTAATCCTAGACTCCATAGATGCAATAAAGGCTTGGAAGAGGAGGCCAAATCAAAGTACCCACTTTCACTCCAAAGCAGGAAATTTGAACTGAAAGCAACTCCTGCAAGAATATGCTTTGCAAGGTATGAATAATTTGAAGGGGAAAATTGAAACCATCCGAAAATTAATAGGAATAAAAAAATTAGGATTAATGCTGGAAAAATACGTCTAATGCGTCTTGAATAAAAATCAAGAAATTTAAAGTTCCCAGCTATGATGTCACTAAGGATATTTTTTGAAATTAAATATCCGGAAATTACAAAGAAAATATCGACACCGATAAAACCTCCCGGCAAGATGCCGGGAAAATAATGAAAAATTATGACTGAAAGAACTGCAACAGCTCTTAGGCCATCTATATAAGGTAAATAGCCTGATTTGATGGGGGACAATTTAATCTACCTAAATATTAATTCTCTCTTCAATGATATACAGAGGCCGCTTCTTCCCTTGGTTATAAATTCTCCCCACATACTCTCCTATGACGCCTAAAAATAAAGCATTTAGACCCATAGAGAATAGAATTAAGAGGATTAAGAAAACTTGGCCAGTGGGTAGCCTTTGACCTAACTCAATTAAATGGAAGTGTAGCCAAATGAAATAAATAGACGCGGCGAAACATCCCAAAATAATAGTAATGCCAATGTACATAGTACATCTTAGTGGAAAATCTGAAAATGCAACAATTCCGTTAAGTCCATACTTTAAGCAATAGTAGAGATCGCCAATTGATTTGCCATGTACTCTCTTGTCTCTATCATAATAGAAGCCTACACTCTTAAATCCCACCCATGCAACAAGGCCCCTGAGATATCTATCTGGCTCTTTCAACCCGCTCACTGCATCTATTACCTTTCTATCAACAAGACGAAAATCAGTAGCGTTTATAGGGAATTTGATTTCACCCATAAAATAAATAAGCCTATAGAAAATTTTCGCTCCAATAGTTTTTAAGATAGAGTAGTCATTCCTTTTGAGAAGTACTCCATAAACAATATCATTTCCCTCCTCCCACAGATCAATCATCTTTTCAATAAGTTCTGGCGGATCTTGTAGGTCTGCTTGCACTACAACCAACGCGTCACCACTTGCAACATCATATCCACAAGCTAGTGAGTTATGGTATCCAAAATTTCTTGAATAGCGTATATATTTCCAGGCAGAATTTTTATAGACAATATTTTTTATCATCAACTGAGACAAATCGGAGCTGCAATTATCTAATACGATTACTTCAAATTGAATTCTATGCTCTAATTTTTTTATTAAATTATCTATTCTTCTTTCCAGATCAGGAATATTGCCCTGCTCATTAAAAACGGGGACCAGTATCGATATTTTTTTCATTTGATTAATTAATAACCCGTGCTAAATTAGTTATTCATAATTTTAAATTTAATAAAGTCATCAAATTAGTTAAGTCAGATTCATGCAGATTTGGAGCTAATTCTTTTTTAGCTAAGTCGGGAACAATTTCAATAATCGCTCCCGAGGGGGTTTTCATAAACGCAAGGTCGTAAGGAGGGTACCAAAAGGCCCTTGAAATCCTATCTATCTCTTCTGTCGAAGCATCAACTGATACTTCCTTCAAGCGTCTAAATTCTTGCGCACTAAGATACCTCATTTTTTCGGGGTGCTGATTCTCAGATGCTAGCTCTTCGTCAACTTCATACATAGTTAAAATTTCCTGAAAAAGTAAAGTCATCTCGATCTGAGTTTTTCTTTCTAATGAGTATGCAGTTTCATGTCTTGGGTTTATGGAAAACTTTCTTACTTTCACCAATGGCCCAGTATCAAAATCGCTATCCATGATATGGCAAGTGCATCCGTAGTCTGGCGAATTTTCTAAGATGGCTACGTTATAAAATGCCCAACCACCAAATCCTGGAAGCGGTCCAGGATGAAAGTTAATTGGATACCTACCCATTAAGAGAGTTTTCTTCTGAACGCGCCTACGAAACATGTAACTTATAACTAGATCAACGCTATATGAAGACAAGTCATCCTCTGTTTCAACAGTCTGTATTCCTAGAGATTTAGCTACTTTATAAAGCGATGGCTCTGGCAGCCAATTGGCTTGATGGGAAGAGGATACAACCGCCTTCACATCCCAACCTCTTTGAAGCAAGAGTAATAACGCAACAACAGACCCAGGCTTTGAACCTAACAATATTGCAGACTTATTCATATAAGCACATCATTTATTTTGAGTTGGAAACCAAAAGATAAAAGGATAGAAAAACCACCTTAATTCGATTGAAAATTATTAATTCATTCATTGCGTAAAAGTTAGCGAAAAATTCTGAAAAATATTAATAATCCTTTTATTTTAAGCTTTAAACTGCCATTTCTTATAATATAACCTAAGCTAGCCCATGATTTTTTTAAATTCTCTCTAGAGCAATAGTACAACGCCGACATAAGTTCTATTCTTTTATTAAGACTAATTTTCTCCTGATAGCTTAAAGTCTCAATAAACGGAGTTACGGAAAATTTTTCAGGAATGGCCATATTCCTGCTAGAAATATTTTTGTCATGCATTAGGTAATACCCAAGAATAACTGGCAAGTATAAAAATTTATCTGTAATTTGCGCCACCTTTAACCACATATTAAAATCTTCAGCAGCAACCATTTCAAGAGCTTCATTAAATTCACCAGCTTTCATAAGAACTGATCTTCTCACCATTGCAGAGGAATTGATTATTGCATTCCCCCCCAGGAGAAGATCTTTCAAAACAGGTTTCTTTAATGTCCGTGATTTAAGCTTTCCCCCACAATTAACTCCATCACGCGAAATCGCCATATCATGGTACAAAAAATCAACCTTAGCATGAAGATGACTAAGGCATACCTGCAATTTATTCGATTTCCACCAATCATCCGCATCCAGAAAGCAAACCCACTCTCCCTTGGCGCGATTAATACCCAAATTTCTAGGTTTAGCAGGGCCACCAAAATTTTCCCCCCATGAATAGTGAATCCGGGAATCATTGTATGTGTTTATTAACTCCCCAGTATGATCCGTCGAGCCATCGTCCATTACCAATATTTCAAAATCAGAAAAGGTTTGAGATAAAACCGAATCAATAGCTTTTTTTAATTTATCTGCCCTGTTAAAGGTGGGAATGATGATGGAAAAAAACGGGGGCATTTTGTTATTAAAGTATCCACTAAAAATATAAAATAATTATGCCCGGAAATCTATTAATTTCTATAAAAAATTGGGGTTCAATTTTTTACAAACAAAATGATGAAGTGTTCTACCTGAATGGCCTACGACTGTGGGTAATTTACTATCAATGCACTCAACTAACTCAAAACCATTAACAGCTATTGCCTTTTTCCAATACCAATCTGGGTAATCAACATCTCCAAGGTATGGGTCATTTAAAAAACCACCTGCTGAAATTTTCTGCACATAAGGAGAATATCTTTGGAGCATGCTTTGTGTAGCAATCTTTAGAAAAGCTTTTGATATTTGAAATAAATATTCAATGCTACCAAGGGGGGTCTCATTCAAAATTAGCAGATAGGCGCCCGGCTTCAATACACGATAAAAGTCTGACAATACAGAACCGATATTATCTGCATGATGCAATGCCGATGAGATTACTATCAAATCAACACTACTTGACTCTAAAATCAGAGGGGAAAATAAACCCTGGCAAGCCTCAATTTTTTCAGGCTTTCCATTTGAAATTCTTATAGACTCCGGTAGAAAGTTTTCTAAATAGTTAACACTAGAATCAATTGAATATATTTTTTTTACCCTATCATTCTTAGAGAGATATGCCGATAACCAGCCGCCGCCACAACCAACATCAAGAATAATTGAATTTGCAGTTAAATAATTATTCCAACTTAGACTTAATACAGCATTTAAATAGTTACACTCACCAGTTATATGCCTGTAATAATTTTCTCCGCTACTCATCCAACGCTGAGACTCAGGATAAAAAGTTGTTAAGGCAGAATCCCAATGAGCAGTATTGCTAGACATCTGCGCATCAATCCATTTACTAATTTTTTGATTATTGGCTATTTGCATTCCCCGTCCCTTTAAAAACCTTACAAGCAACATTACAAAATCTTAAAGCAAATGCAGGCGGCAATAAGACTATAGCCATCCAATCTAAACGCAACACATTGAGCATCAAGTAGGGAAAATTTATAATTGGATCAAATCTTGGTCGCAAAGCATATTCAGCCAAGATATACATGGCATTTAGCCTATATTTTGAAGTCTCGTAGAAATTACTTTTTTGAAGCTTAATGTTGCTTAAGATAATTTCAATAATTTCTAGTAAATATTTTCGCTCTTTAGTACTGCTTCTTATGGTTGTCTCATGCTGCCTAAAATAATTCAAAGCCTGGGAAATATAAAAAACCTCGCATTTTTTAGTTACGTTAAAAAATAAATCCCAATCAGCGCATACTTGATACTTGCTCGTAAGACCGCCAGACAATATATATGTATTTTTGCGAAATAGGGCCGCGCTCAAATTTGGTATCACACAAGAATGCATTAAAAATCGAGTCATTTCACCCCTGGTCAATAAAACATCTCGCGCACACTTTGCTCTAAAGCTCCGCTCCCTCTGATCGAAATCAGACCCTAATCGATTGCCAGAGGAATCAATTAGCTCACTGCAACAGAATGAAATTCCTGCGGTTGGATTTTTTTGAAGGGAGTCTACGAGTGCCACAATCATCCCCGAGTCACAAGCATCGTCGCAATTTGCAAATATGATGAATTCGCCTTGAGATAATGCTACGCCCTGGTTACTAACAGAAACCCATCCACTATTACTGTCGCGCTCTATTAATCTTACTTTTTGATTTGGTTTATATTGCCTAAGAACTTCACGACTATTGTCAGTGGAACAGTCATCAATGACTATTATTTCTATATTTTTATAGGTTTGATTTAATAAGCTATCCATCCTCTCTTGGAGAAACTCCGCATGGTTATAGCTTGCCACAATTACGCTAACCAACCCAGGCTTGAAAGACGAGCTCACCTAAATAACCCTTTGGACTTTAACTCAGCAAGACTTTCGTCATATCGATCAACCTGTACATTCTCACTTCTTACCCAATCAACAAAGCTTATTAGACCTTCATTAAGCGAGGTTTTTGGTTCATATTGAAAATATTTTTTTGCCTTAGAAATATCAGCATAATTATGTCGAATATCGCCAATTCGAAAATGCCCCGTTACTTCTATAGGTACATCGATTGCCAAATACTTTCTTAAAGCATTGGCAATATAAAACACATCCGTTGCATGACCTGAGCCAACATTAAATGCATCTACAATTGTAGTTTGGTGAAGCACTGCTTTAGCGGTAATCGACACGATATCATCAACATAAACAAAATCTCGACTTTCCCTTCCATCCTCAAATATATTTATCGAATTTTGATTCAATATGCGAGTCGAAAAAATAGAAAGTATGCCTGTATATGGGTTTGATAGGGACTGCCCCGGTCCATATACATTTTGATATCTCAGCGCTATAGCAGATATACCTAACGCCTTTCCAACATTAAGGACCAACTGCTCCTGTGTTAACTTGGTAATTCCATATACAGAGTTTGGGCTTGCTGGGGAGCCCTCGTCCGTAGCTAGCAATTCTGCCACCCGCCCACACTGTGGGCAATGAATATCAAAGTCACCCTTTTCCATATCCTCTGGCAAGCGTGAACGAGGATATAGATCACCATGCTCGGAACAGCGATATTTTCCCTCACCATAGATTGCGCGAGAGGAGGCTACTACTATTTTTTTGACAGGGATTGACTTGTTTGCAATCAAATCGAGCAATAAGGAAGTTCCGCCTATATTGACATTTGAGTAATGATTTATGTTGTACATTGACTGACCAGTTCCAGTTTCCGCGGCCAAGTGAACTACTGTATCAACCTCTTTCAGAGAGATGCTTAGATCATCTACATTAGTTACATCGCCATGTATAAATTCAACTTTTTTATCAAGACTCAATAAAAGCGGCGAAAGTTCTGGAGTGGCGCCATGAATTTGAGGGGACAAATTATCTAAGACTTTGACATGCTGGCCATTAGCAACCAGATGATTTGCTAGTCGAGACCCAATAAAACCAGCCCCACCTGTAATTAAAATATTTTGCGTCATTGAGTTATTTTTTTAATTCTGTGGTTATTTACAGTCAACCCATTTTTGTAGTTCAGCATCAAATCTTCGGATTACACGGGCTGGAGACCCAACTGCAACACTAAAATCGGGTACATCTCTGGTTACAACGGAATTTGCACCAATTACAGAATTTTTACCGATGCTCGCGCCAATAATGCAAACATTTTCCCCAATCCAAGCCCCGTCGCCTATATTAACTGCACCTTTGAACCTTATTGACTGGCGAATAATTGGCTTATTTACATCTAAATACTCGTGAATATTATCAGAAATATATACATTATTAGCCGTTAGTACAAAATCGCCAATAATTACGCTTTGAATTGAGGCAATGTGATTGTTGTATCCAAATTCACAATTACTTCCTATTGATAAATTGGCGTTTAAACCATCTACACCGCAACAATAAAGCCAGGCGCCAGATTGAATAAAAGAATTATCTCCGATTTGAATCCCATCCTTACCGTCAAATCTTATGGGAGATACAAAAGTGGCTGTTTTACTCAAAAATTTAAATTTAGATCTATTGAGATAATAGAATAATATTTTTTTAGATTTTCTATAGATGCGCTTTCCAAATGAGAGCATATTAACCCTCTAAAGATTTTAAAAATAGCAGGGGATCAGAAAATAGATGCGCAATCAACAGAAGCTCCTCATGATCTTTTTTCCACCATTCAGAATCAACTAGACGACAAATAACATCTTCAGAAAATCGATATCTAATTACTCTGCATGGATTACCTGCCACGATTGCATATGGAGGTATATCCTTCGTAACCACTGACCCCGCACCAATAACGGCACCAACACCAATTTTAATTCCCGCCTTAATGATTGCACCACAGCCAATCCAAACATCAGGACCAACAAAAGCACGGGCTGCATTTTGAGAATACATAATTTTATTAACAAAAAACATCGGTAATGCCTGTGAATTATCATAAAAAACAGGACTTGTGCTCACCATATGCATAGGATGATCTGGAAGTCCTATATTGACATTGCTTGCGATAGAGCAAAAATTGCCTACATCAGAATTAAAGACTAGGGTCTTTGACTGTACATAACTAAAGCATCCAATGCGAGAATTAACAAGACTTACATCGCCATATAAAACTGAATAATTTCCCAGAGTTGAAGAATTATCTAATGAAGTACCAGAATGAATTTCGCAGGTGGGAAATTTATTCCGAATCCATCGAATTTTAAGATAATTTTTGAATGCTAAAGGCAGCATCAAGTTAACTCCCTATTCTCGGATATGCCCAAGAGGTGATGTATAAAATTAACATTTCTCTCTATACATTTGCCATCGAGTGGGCCAACATATTTCTCCAAAACAGACTTATTAAGAAACGCATTAAAGCGCTCATGAGAACACTTGAAGTCTAAATATGCTTGCATTAAGTCATCAATAGAGTCTACGCTAACAATTTCTGATGCGCCATCAAAAGGCGGATCAAGGAACTCATTGTCTTTTTTATAGTATATGACAGGAATACCTAGGCAGGTGGCCTCTATTAAGGTTTGGGAATAAAAAGAGATATATAGATCTAACTTTTTCAAAACATCAATCATCGGAGAATTCTGCTCCAATTTAATATCTAAGTCAGGAAAGTACTCATTAACAAAATTCATATATTGCTCAAGCACAGCATTTGGTCGAACTTTAATTACTATCGTAAATTTATGACCGACGCTATTTAATTTTTTAAAAGATTTAAGTACGTCAAAAATGAAATCAAATTCAAACGCAACATAGCTTATTAAATCTGTTGAATTGAAGCCTGCAGATCCAATACCAATAACTGGATGACCTCTATTAATATGAGAACTTTTCTGGAAAAGTAGTTCTGCATATTGATCCATCCTAGGATCACCCAGACAAACAACATTTGGGGCGCTTTTAAAATAGTTTACCTTCGTTTCTTCGCTATAGCCGTTTATAAAGGTGGCATACTTTGCCTCATCACCAAATTTTACGGGCAGAAGCCCATTAATAATTAAGAAACTAGCGATACCGTTACTCTTTAATAGGCAATCCATCAGGGTTTGATTTAGTCCAATATTAGTAATCATTACCTCTAGATTAATTGCTTGTTTTTTAACATAGCTCTTTGCATCATTAAGCATGCGCAATGCCTCTGCTACCCTTGGTGCTATTTGACCCTCAATGATGCGATATGCCAGTTCAGTTACATCAGTACCATCAGCCAGAATTAATTTTTTACATCTATGGCTTCTAAATTGAATCAATAGTTCATTGGCTTGTTTTTTGTAATCACTGACCCGACCATTTATGGGCACCAATCTTTGAAATATAAATTTTTTCCAACCTCTACCTGGGACGAGGGCTGATGTTACAACCCGGATTCTATTATCCTTTTTTAACTTTTCAATTATCGGAATTGTAGGATGATAAGGCTGAATATAAATTACTTTCTTAGCCGAGCCTTTATTAAAATAATCAAAAATTAACCATAGGTTCGACAATATATATATCAATAATTTTCGGGCAACATCTTTTATAGATGTTCCATGCAACTGTGATTGCATGTAATGATGAATGTCAAAATAGTAACTATGATTGAATGATGTTTGTTTTGCGATAACCAGCTCGTAATCGAGCCCCATCTCATTTAATACTATATTCACAGCACGGTTGTTTTCGTGAGTTATAACTTTTTTAAAGTTTAATACCTTAAGCTTCTCTAAATTTGCACGCAATCTAATAGAAAAAAGGTACTCAGACCAGAATTCAATTCTAAAGGCAAATCCAAAAGGTACCTGGTCAAAAGTAAATATATCACTCCCATTTTTTTTATAGTTCCACTCCCTCAAGAACTCTGCGGTGATGAAATTATTTTTCTGCATCTCATCTGCCGGGCATAGAGAATCGATATAGTGTACGTCGCCGCCACAATTTTCAATTAGATGTTTTAAGCCAAAGTCAAACGTTAGGACTAAATCTTTATTTGAATTGTAATTTTTTGAAAAGACGGGCCAATTGCACCTTGATTCAACAATATGAATGTTGTTATAATTTTTACATTGGGTGATCACAAGGTGAAACCATCATCAATAATTAAATTTTGCCCAGTCATGTATTTTGAACCATCGGATAATAAAAAAATAAATGCCCCAAGTAAATCTTTTGGATCGAGCATACCTTTTGAGGCACAGTATTTTCTGTATGCAGCTAGAAAGCTCGTTGGTTGGCCCGCTAAAATTCCACCAGGACTCAAAGAATTAACGCGAATACCGCTCTCCTTATAGTACTGCGCAAAATATCTTGTTAAGTTTTCAACCGCAGCTTTGATTGCAGCATACTCAACAGGGGTCGTCATAGATGTGCCCTCATACACACCAAACCGAGGTGCTTTTGAGCCATAAATTGAAGACATGTTAATTATGTTTCCATACCCTTGCTTTTTAAACTGCTTGCAAAATTGCTGAGAAACAAGAAAGTAACCGCCTAAATGAGAGCTAACATTCTCACAGAAATCTTCATAATTTACAGCTTCCAGAGCCTGACCATAATTATGATTTCGTGGGTAAGCATTGTTTACAACCGCATCAATTCGTCCATAGCTATTTAGTACTTCGGAAATTACAGAAATTATGGACTCTTTAGACGTGATATCAAGATGACATGAGGTGATTTGATCTTTTGGGGTTTTCTTATTCGTAGCTTGATCACAAATATTGATGTCAGCTAAAATAGGAATTCCGCCATTCTCTGAAATCGCCTTTACAAAAAATCGACCCAGCAATCCGGAGCCGCCAGCAACAACAATCACTTTGTTTTTTAACAAGTTAATTTCCATTGGGTCGATATTAATATTTATTTTGTCACTTAGACATTTATTTTTTTGAGAGAAGGATTCGATCATCAATTAATAAGTGATCAAGTCCCGATAACTCAAAGGTACGTATTGCATCTGACACATTGTCCACAATTGGCTCGCCATGAAGGTTAAAACTTGTATTTAAGAGCGCTGGGATCCCGGTGCGATTCTTAAAGGCATTTATCAATTCGTGATATTCAGGATTTCCGGAAATAGAAACAGATTGTGGACGCACGGTCTTGTCATAGGGATGTGTTCCAGCTTCTATCTTTGAGTAATTAGCAGGCAAAACATCTAAACTAATCGCCATAAATGGGGACTCTAATTTCTTTGGATTGGAAATGTAGTCATCTAAAGACTCTTCTAGAATGGAAAGGGCAAATGGCATCCAGAAATCTCGATTTTTAATAGCCTCATTAATTTTTTGAACAGATTCACGCTTACTTGGATCAGCCAAAATACTGCGATTTCCAAGAGCCCTTGCCCCAAACTCTGCACTCCCTCTTATTACTGCAACGATATCCCCTTTTTCAAGTAATCTTGCAACCTGATCAAATGTAATCGCTGTATTAACTGAAAACTTATGGGCGTATATAGAAGGATCAAACCGATCCATCTCATCCCGAATGTCGTATCCAAGATATAGATTAGGTATTGGTTTGTTATTGAATGGATCTGAATTTAGAAAATAGCAACCTCCAATACTTAAGCTCTCATCGCCCGATGATCCACATACAAATAACTCCTCCACTTCTCGCAACTCAGAAATTGCTTTGTTCATTTTGATGTTCATTGCAATACCGCCGCCAATTACAAATCGCCTGATATCGGTTCTTTTGGCTATATTTTTAACTAGCTCACAAGCAATTTCCTCGGTTAATAGCTGTACGGCGCCTGCAATATTGTCAAATCTATGAACTTTCCAAGACTCATCCAGGTATGAAAAAAGATCATCGGGTCTATTCTTCGAAACAAGTTTCATGCCGTCTACCGCACAGAGATCCTTAATAACCTCCTTAGCTCGCTCCACATGAGATGCCTTCGCATATGGGGCCAAGCCCATCACCTTGAATTCGTGCTCATCAGGCCTCATGCCCAAGATCAAGGTTGCCATTTTATATATCCTGCCAATATCATTTTGGGCTGATTCTGCCAGCAAAGAAAACTTCTCATTCTTTACTTCCCAAACTGTTTGATTTCTCCCATCACCCCAACCATCTAGGGTTAGGACAATGCAGTCATCACGTCGAAACGGCGACCCAAAGTACGAATAATAGGCATGGCATGTGTGATGATCAAGAAACTCTACTTTATCCTTGTCAATTCCCAAATGTTGACTTAACTTTTGCGCCTGCGCATCCCGAAAAAGCTCCATCTCTAGAGCTGAATTTTTGAGGACCTCATCAGTAAGATATGAAAAATCAAAATACTCTTTGTCAATGTTAAATTTCTCATCATCTCTAAGCCATTGAAAATAATCTAAGCATTCTTCGCCACGAAATCGTCGTTTATAGAATTTTTTACCATAATAGTCGCGGTAATCTTGCAGAGAAAATTGAGTATTTGTTTTTGCCTTTACCAATAAACCAGGATTATCAACTGTAGTATAGGCAACTCGACTCAGATCTGCCCCGCTTATTCCTGCTTTCCTCAAGCAATAATCTACAGCATTTTGTGGATACCCTATATAGTTCTTTTTCCTAAGCGATCTTTCCTCACAAACAGCAACAATAATCTCTCCATCCCTCATTAGTGCAGCAGATGAGTTATGCGATACGCTTAATGCTAGGTTATATTCCGGTGTTTTCATTTGGTGCTTTTCTATGGTGTTTCGCCTGTCAACTTCATGTCCAGCAAAGCTTCAGCAAACTTAAAATCTAATGATGTATCTATATCAATAGCACGCTCAACAGGAATAATTACTGCCCTTACCCTACCCTCAAAAAGCGCATTATGCTCTTGTACAAATTCAGGATTAATCACGTAACAAACTGTTGCAATATCATAAACCAGCGGAGCATCTTGCCTGCGAGCAACAAAGCTTTTCGGAGGACAAACAAGCTCGACAGTCTCGTCAGGATTCATCCGAACCATATTAAAGTATGGGCTACGATGAGCCTTCGCTACAGTCAGAACTACATCTGCGCCACCTTTTTCATATTCATCCAGACAATTTTCAATATCAATTGGTAATCTCATTGGGGCTGTTGCCGGAACTGAAACCATTACTTCAGGTAACTCACCAGTAGTATCAAGTAAATAGTTAAGCGCATGACGCCATGCAAGCCATTCAGGACTACTATCTTGTGCTAATTCTGCAGGCCTTTTGAATGGCACCTCAGCACCACACTCTTTTGCAACTTTTGCGATTTCGTCACAGTCAGTAGAAACAATTACCCTATGAATTCGACTTACAGAAAGAGCATGCTCAATCGCCCAGGCAATTAATGGCTTACCACCCAATGGCATAACATTTTTCCCGGGAAGACCCTTAGATCCTCCGCGCGCAAATATAAAAGCAACGGCTTTCATGAGCTAATCTCTACCAAGTTTCATCCAATTCAACAAGCCGCCCTTTTAATGCATCAGATTTACGTGCGGCATCAACTATTTGTAACGCGCGTAGCCCATCAATGACTGTAACACGCGGTTTACTTTCACCACTTAAACATGCTATAAAATTTTTCCATTGCTCCCTGTAGCTATCATCACGCTCATGGGAATGGATGTATATTTGGTGCCATTCTTTTGCATTTTTTTCATAAGAAGATATTTCGCCAGTCAAGCCGTTCCATCGCAGACTTCCATTCTCACCTATTGCCAAGCACGTCCTAGTTACATCATGTCTTATAAAATCAAGGTTAACCGTGGCAATCAGTCCATGACCACTGCCTTGAGGCCTAAAACCTAAAGTTAAATGCACTGTATCTTCAACGTTAATATCAAGATCGCTCTGCTTGCTAATGGTTGATTTTACCCACTCCACTCCGCCAAATATCCATACAAGATAGTCAATTTCATGACTCAATTCTAGTAGAGCGCCTCCACCAAGCTCCTTAGATGCCGAAACACCCTCACGATAATCTAGATCCGGTCTCCATGAGGGAAGATATTGCCCAACCTCGCATCGAACGGATAGAATTTTTCCAACCGCTTTATTTTTCAAAAGATTTCGGAAGTGCTGAAGAGAGGGCAAGAAACGCAGGTTATACCCTGTTAGCAAAGTTAATTTCTTTTGTTCGCAAATCCCTAATAGATCACTAACCCCATCCAACGTTGATGAAAGAGGTTTTTCAATCAAAAGGCTAATGCCAGCCAAGGCCAGTACCCTAGCGGTTTTAATGTGATGCGATGCTGGACTGGCAATTACTGCTACATCTGGAGCAAAGGCAATGGCTGTCTCAATATCAAAAAAACAGCCATTAGCAAACTCGGGCAATTCATTTGTCAAGACGTGACGCAAGACACGGATATCTGCATCGGGCAAAAGCTCTCTAGCCAAACGTAAATGTCGCTTGCCAATACTACCCAATCCAACAATCAGAACTCGCTTAATCAACATGAGCCCCGGTAGGTTGTAAGCGCTGCCCAAGCGAGTCTATGCTCCAGATAGGCAAATCTACCCCGTTTGCAATAATTAGATTACGTGCATTTTTTAACCCATCCCCTACAAAGTTAAATAAATGGGCCGTTGATACAGCATCTACTCTGGGATCCGCTAAACCAGCCATGAGATGATTGGCATTTCCAACTCCACCCGCCAAGATTACTGGTTTCGAGAGATGATCTGGTAACAAGTCAAGCATTTTCATATCATAGCCCTGACCAGTTCCATCTTTGTCCATTGAATTTATATAAAGCTCTCCAATATCGCTATCTAAAATTCGCGCCAACCACTTTGAAGCGCTATCTTCAAGACATGTAGTGCCAGAGTTTGACCAAACTTGATAACCGCCCTGAGAATTCATTTTGATATCAGTCGACGCCACTATGCACTGCGCCCCAAATTCGCGAGCCATCTCACCAACAAAGCCATTTTTCTCATACAGAACAGAATTTAAAACTACCTTGTCAGCTCCAGAGTGAAGCAATGTTCTCGCGTCTTCAATACTTCTGATGCCCCCGCCAGCAGCAATTGGAACAAAGCAGCCCTCCGTCAATCGCTTAAGCGCAGAACAAAATTCATTTATATTCCTTTCGCCACGACTTACATCTAACACCACCAGCTCATCTATAGAAAAAGAGATATGTGAAAAATTATAATTAGTCTGCAGCCACGATAAATTCCCCACTTTTTGCAAACGAAAATTTCTACTCAGCATAAAATTTCCATCACAATAAAGTAAGGTAAAGATAAGTCGCTTTTTTAGCATATGCTTATTGATCTAGAAAGTTTTTTAACAGCAGCAAGCCATTTGTCTGGCTTTTTTCTGGATGAAACTGGGTAGCAAACACATTGTCGTGCTCATAAGCGGCAAGGAACTCAACGCCATAATCACAAACACTAGAAATGCCATTTTCCGAGACTGGTAACATTCGATAGGAATGTACAAAATAAAAGTCAGCTACTGGGCCAAGCCCTTTAAATAGCAGGGAATTGGACTGACTGAATACTGAATCAAAACCAACATGGGGGATCTTTTTGCCGCTAACTTCCACCTCGGTAAATTTACTTGCCATACTTTTTATAAGACCTAGACCAGACGTTTGCCCATCCTCTGTACTGCCTAAACCTAAAAGTTGCATACCCAAACAAATACCAAGCACTTTTCTACCCTTTGCCTGCACTACATCAATGATTGCTTGGTCTAAACCAGTCTCAGATAAGGCATTCATAGCCTTTCGAAATGAGCCAACGCCAGGCAAAATAAGTGCATCTGCATTTATAATTTCATTAGGATGGCTACTGACACTTACATCACATCCCAAGTACTTCAGGGCACTTATGACAGACCATAAATTACCCATTCCATAGTCAACAACAGTAATCTTTGACTTACTCATACCACTGTAAATTTAGGCTTCCAATAACCATCAATTTTCTCAAATAAATCCTTATTGGCGAATTTATCAATCACACTATCAAATTCCTGTTTTGACATTTGATAATAGTCCAAATATTGCTCTATAAAATCGGAAGGGTAATGTCCGTCATAAAGCCGCACTAAATTAACTGCCTGCTGTCGATCCATTGCGCCACGACGCACCTCAATACATGCATCCTGATTGGCGCGTCCAAACCCAAACTTAAGGTACATCAAATAAGCATGCAGCGCATAAAGCGCTTGATCATTTTGCGAAAAATTAGTAAAAGTTCCCGCATTAGAGGAGTCGGCCTCCTGAAGACCGCAATGCTCCTTTGCAACCAAATAATTTCTATATGGATCCCAATTTTCAAAGTAGGACCAATGAGTTATGTCAAGTGTTCTTCCCTTTAACTCATTGTCTCCAGGAAAAACAAAAAAAATTAATTGATTTTGGGTCAAACCTGAAGCATTTAAAACTTTTTCGTGGCCGCCTTCAAGGTAAACCTTTTTTTGATAATGGAAATCGTAAATTGGATTCTTAGAGGTTTCAGTAGAGCCACCATACTCGACTTCGCCGTCCTCACCATAAAAAATAAGCTCAGCGCCAAATGCAATGGCTGCACGAATAACTGCAGTATGTATTGCAATTAGCCACCCGTAATAAGGAAAGCCCATTTCAATAAACCCAGATTTATTAAGCGCTTGCATTGCATCATAGTCAGGATTGATAGAAATATGGTTATAGCCACTATTTATAAAAGCTTGTAAATTCTCGTCGCCCAAACGTAGTGTTAGTGGTGGAGTTACAGTTACGCAAAGTGGATTCATCCCATATTTATGTTTTAGGTTGTAGGCTACATAAGAGCCATCCTTTCCTCCGCTGCAGGGAACAATACAATCAAAACCGCCATTATTCTTCTTATGCTTATCAAGTAAAGTTAAGAGCTTTTTTTGACGTCCACTCCAATCTATCGATTTTTTAGTTTCAGCCCAAACACAAGCATTGCACCAACCCCTATGATCGAAAGTTATACGGGGGCGAGTTGACATTGTTAGGCAATTTCTGCACCAAATTAAATTTTCAGGATTCATTGCTAAATTCCATACCATTAAGAGTTAAATTTTATTCGCAGCAAGCAAGTCATCGGGCTTACCTACATCAAGCCAGGGTTCATGCATAGGATAAGCTACGGTACTATGATTGCTATCTCGAAAGCAATCAAATAAATGGGGCATATCGCAAGGTTTATTTGGATACAAAAATGCCAGCGCTTCAGGGGCTAAAGCATAGACGCCCGCATTAATATAGGTTCGGGAGATTGGCTTCTCTTCTATCTCAATAATTTCCATCCCCTTGGTTCGCACCACCCCAAAAGGATGCTGCCACTCGTGGGCGCGAACAGCCATCGTAGCAATAGCGCCATGTCTAGCATGAAAATCCAGAAGCTCGCCATACTGAATATCAGTAATCACATCTCCATTGGTCACCACAAAAGGCAATTGTGGCACTGGATTCAATAAGCTTAATGCGCCAGCAGTTCCTAAAGGGCTTATCTCATTCAAGTAGTCAATTCGCACATTCCATTTATCACCACTCTTAAAATAATCTTTGATCATTTGACCCAGATAGTGGGTTGCAATCACAAAATGAAAAAAACCTTCCGACTTGGCTCGATCGATAATATGCTCAAGTATTGGTTTGCCAGCCACAAGCAGCAGGGGTTTTGGGCAAGTTTCGGTATACGGACGCAACCTAACCCCTTTTCCACCGGCCATAATAATCATTGGATTAGGGCGCTCTGGAGGGGAGATGATTTCATCCCACAAATGGAGGCCGACTACACAGTGATTCTCATCGACAACTGGTATCTGCTGCACCTTATTAACCATCATCAGTTGCTTTACCATTTCACGACTAATGTCAGGTGGAGCTACAAGCGCGTTTCGATTGACAATACTATCAACTGGGCTATCAATATCCAACCCCCTTAACAAACCCCTCCTAATATCTCCATCAGAGATGGCTCCTTCGAGTCTACCACCCTCATTTACAAGTAAAACAATCTTCATTGTAGATTTATTGAGGCTTTGAATCGCATTTCCTATAGTTGAACTCTTATGCAATAAAGATTGACGCCAATCATGGGGATAGTTACTCATTATCAATATCTCTCACGTAGCAACTCAAAACTCTCTGCAGCAACAAATCCCGAAGCTGCACCCCTAAGCGTTGCCAAGGCAATAATAGATTTTTCACTGCGCGGGAATGGATGATTCTCCAATTCTGAGGCATAAATGTTCATCGCTCGTAACTTATCTGCTAAATAGGGCTCGATATCAACAAATACATTGGGAGAAAATTTGCGAGATTGATCCAGCCCAAAATCAGTTTCAGACAAAGTTTCATATGCCATTATTCGCTTAATTGATGGGTAGCGAAACCATTTGGAACAACTTGAAACAGCCTCGAAAACAATTCGATGATCTGTATGAACATCAGAAGGATGAGGAACCAATACCTCTTCTGGCTGATATGAGCGAAAAATATCTGATATTTTTGATACTATTTCGCCCATCGGGATTTGGTCCAATTGAGCAGTGGGTAATTTAAGCTCAAACACTGAGTTAAATCCAAAAAGACTAGCAATCCTTTCAATCTCATTGGTACGCGCTCTAATCTTATTTTCAGACCATCCAAAATTCTGCTGAATGCTGGATACTATCAACCATGCAACATCACCTCCATCAGCCTTTCTTCTCAATATGAGCCCCCCAGCGCCTAGCACTTCATCATCCGGGTGCGGAGCAACAATAATTGTTTTCATAGGTATTCCCCTTCTAATAAACTAATGTTCGGAGACATTGACAAAAGTTTTAATGCGCCAACCCCACACTTAATAATTGGATGCATGCCCTTCGTCGCTAGCACTTTTCCAGGCTCAATATTTTCAGCAACATTGGATACGAGTTCTACCTTCCACACTTTTATTTCAATGTTATTAAAATAAAAGTGTGCCCCACAGTAAGGGGATGTCAACGCACGAACTAAATTATTGATTGAATCGGCAGACATTCTCCAGTCAATTTTTCCGTCCTCAGATTGTCTTTTTCTCCAATAATTTGCAATCGAGCTATCTTGCGATACTGGAAAAAATGACTTATCAGCAAGTTTTGGCAATAGTTCAGTAATTTGCAGTTTAGCTATTTCAGTAATTTTGTTGTACAACACTCTAGCATCGTCTTCGCTTGAAATTTCTACCGCCCTTTGAGAAACGATACCCCCAGCGTCGGCCCCTTCATCCATAAAGAAAAAAGTGGAGGCTGTTCTAGTGAGCCCCAAAGCTAGCGCCCAAATTATGGGATGCCTTCCGCGATTTAACGGCAAGGCAGCAGGATGAAACCCCAGAATTCCCATGGGGGGCAGCTTCAGCAACTCTTGTTTTATAAGATAAGACCACCCAAAGCAAAAGATAATATCCGGTGATTTTTGGCGAATCCATTTCAAAGTTGTGGGTGAATTGATATCCTCAACATAAAGATATGGTATGCCGTGTAATTTACTAAATTGCGCCAGATCGACGTGATCAGCATTAAATTTAGATTGGGGTAAGGTGCATACGCCAACTATGCAAGCATCAAGAGTATGTAGTTGCTCTAACATACTTAACGAAAACTCGACAGCGCCAATTAAAATAATTCGCACGATCAATTTAAATTGTAAAAACGTTTTTTGAGTAACCCATTAAACTCACTCACTTTAATAATGGATACTATTTTTTCACTTGCTCCAATAGCTGCATATGGATTACTAACATTAAGTAGTTTTTTTTGAAAATCTGAAGAATAAAGCCTGGCGATAGATGAGCTAATTTCATCTCGAGTTGGACCGCACTCAATAACACTCTCCGCCTTGATACGCCCAGCCTGACGATCTCCAATATTAATGGTGCCCTTTTTAAAACTTGGAACCTCTGTTAACCCACTTGAAGAATTTCCTATTACGCCATCAACATGAGAAACGCAAGAGAGGTATCGCTGCTGACCTAGTGATGTAAACGCACAAGCATTCTTATGGTTGCTAACAAACTCATCCGTCATTTTAATTAGTTTTCTACCATCAGTATCAGCATTTGGCATCGTAAAAATTAATTTGACATCTTTAAGACTATCTAAAGCGAGTAATAATTCGTTCATCTGCAACTCAGCAGTAGAGGACTCCAACGTCACAGGATGAAAAGTAATTAATAAATTTTTATTCCCCATCTTAAATTTAAGAGACTCCTCTAGCTCATCCCTATTTAGCAACTTTAGCTGACTTATCGCATCGGCACCTAACCCCCCGACCATAAAAACTTTGCTTGGGTGCTCCCCCAGCTGAATAACGCGCTTACGATATTCTTCAGCAGCAACGAAATGCAGGTGGGACATTTTCGTAATAGAATGTCTGATAGCTTCATCAATCAAACCCTCTGTCGACTCACCCCCATGAATATGCGCAATAGGTATCCGTAAAACCAATGCCGCTGAAGTCAGCGAGAGTAACTCAAATCTATCTCCAAGCACCAGAACCAAATCAGGGCTCAAGGCACTTAAGGCTTCTGAAAAAGAAATAAGTCCCAACCCCATAGACTTCGCTATTCCAACAGGGGTATCCGAACTCATTAGCATCTCGACTTTACAATCTATAGCAAAACCATCAGCCTCAATCTCTTTATAGGTAAGACCAAATTCTGGTGATAAGTGCATGCCAGTTGCAATAATTTGTAACTTAAGTTCTGCATCCTCTTGAATAAAACGCATTACTTGCTTCAGCAATCCATACTCGGCTCTGGTACCTGTAACCACGCAGATTTTTTTCATAACTCAATCAATTCATCTTTAAAAAAATTGCGTTGCGCCATTTCCCCCAGCACCTGATCCCATCTCATCGGGGATATCCCGCTGCCAACCCTCTTCGCAGTTATATTGGCCTCAGAAAAAACCTCCCCTTTTACAATATTTCTCAAAGCCACAATACTTTTTCTAATGGTATTAATATTTTTAATTTCGCTTTTACTTGGTTGCTTAACTCCATCCCCGAATGCACGCTCAATATTTCGAATGTACTTGATCATTAGCTTAAGCTCCTCAGGATTCAAACTGGCTACATGATCAGGCCCATCCATATTACGATCTAATGTAAAGTGTTTTTCTATTACAGTCGCACCAAGAGCAGCAGCCGCAATCGGCACTTCAATTCCTTCAGTATGATCTGAATATCCCACTCTTACCCCAAACTCCGAACGTATAGTATTCATTGCGCTGATATTAACCTCATCAATTGGGCAAGGATATTCAGTTGTTGCATGCAGTACGGTTATCTTTTCCTTACTAACACCTGGTTTTCCCATTAATATGCTTAGTGCATCCCTAATTTCATCTAAATTTGACATCCCTGTAGACAATATAATCTCTTTACCTTTGCCAGCTATTCGATGCAGGTATGGTAAGTTAGTAATCTCTCCGCTTGGGATCTTAAAAATCGGCATACCCAATCTATCCAGAAAATCAATACTCTCAAGATCAAACGGGGTTGAAAGAAACATGATTCCTCTTTGCTGGCAATAGCTCAAAATCTTCTCATGCGCAAGCTCGCTCAACTCCAGTCTCTTAAGCATCTGGTACTGAGACTCGCCTTTATTGGTAGTGCCTTTTTGATACCCAGCCTTTTGAGCTTGTTTAACAACCAGATTTTCGGCTTTGAATGTTTGAAACTTCACCGCATCAGCCCCAGCATCAACGGCAACATCCACCAATTTCAATGCCAACTCTAAAGAGCCATTATGGTTAACGCCAGCCTCAGCAATTATGAATACTTTAGTCATTCACATACCCCTTAAAGAGACTTCCCGCTTTAATAAAGTCGCCCTTTTTGGTTTCGGCGGAGTGCTTAACAACTGCATTGCTACCCACAAAAGTTCCGGAGATAATTCGACAATCCCCGTTAATAATTGCGCCTGTAGAAATATGGCAATCATCACCAACTATTGCATCGTGCTCTATAAGGGAATTAGTATTAATGATGCAGTTATTTCCAACAACAGCACCAGCATTTAAAGTCGCATTGTGCATCACAATCGTTCCAGAGCCAACTGTAGAGTGCTTCGAGACATAAGCTCTTGGGGAAATAACAGCCGGCATTTGATAGCCAATATCTACCAGATTTTTGTATACCCGCGCACGCACGCTAGAATCCAAAATGTGCCCAATAGTAATTAAAGCGTAGTCATATTTTGACCTCAAATGCTCTAGGTCTTGGTCGCCACCTAAAAATGGATAACCCAATACATTATCTTTTGCGGAATCAAGATCAATAATCCCAGCAATTGCAAATACATCCTGGCACTCGATCACATCAATGCATGATTTGCAATGGCCTCCACCGCCTATCAGAAGTAAATCTTTTTTCATCACAACCTCGCACTACTAGGTATATTTACAACGCGCTCCTCAAGCCACTTGGCATTACTAATATCTACTGACTGGCATGACGAATACATTGATAGCTCAGGCATTAGGCGCCATATAGGCCTCACCATAATGTCAGAGTCATTCAGATCTTTTAAAAAATGATCACGCTCTTTTCTATCTTTAAGCATGATTGCATTTAACCAATAATTGGATTTTGCTCCATCAAGCTCTTGAACAAAATTAAAACCATTCTCTTTAAAAAAGTCTGAATAGGCGCCAGCTACTTCGCGCTTACTCAATAAAATATTTGATAAACCCTCCATTTGCGCGCAACCTAGCGCAGCATTAATATTGGGCATACGATAGTTGTATCCTACCTCATCATGATAAAAATCGTACGCATGCGGCAATTTGGAGGTTGTAGTCATATGCTTAGCGCGCCTAGCCAAGGATTCATCATCTGTCACAATCATGCCTCCACCGCCTGTAGTGATTGTTTTATTACCGTTAAAGCTAAATGCTGAAATGCTTCCGAAGGAGCCGGTGTGCTTACCTCGATAAAAGCTGCCAAGACTCTCGGCAGCATCTTCTACGAGAGGCAGCCCAAATTCACTACAAATTTCAGCGATAGCATCTATTCGGCAAGGATTTCCGAAAGTGTGCATTGGTAAGACAGCTGCAATTCTTTTTCCCGTTACTTTATTAAAAATACCCTGTGATTTTTTTACCGTATTTTCAATTAGAAACCTTCTCAAATGCTCAGGCCCCAAACCTAGAGTATCAATATCTACATCAACAAATACAGGGGTTGCCCCACAGTAACTAATTGCATTGCAGGTGGCAATAAAAGACAGGGGCTGAGTAATGACTTCCTCGCCCGGCATCACGCCACTCAATTTCAGAGCAATATGCAAAGCAGAGGTTCCATTAACAGTGGCCACAGCAAAATTAACACCTACATAATTTGCAACCATTTTCTCAAATTGGTCAACATAACTGCCTACGCTTGATACATAGGTTGAATCGATACAATCGATTACATAAGACTTTTCATTTCCAAAAAATTTCGGCTCATGCAGAGGTATAAACTTATCAGTTAAATAAAGCTCCCTTATGAATCTAATAATATTTTGATAATTATTTTTCATTACTACATTTTTTCATCTAAATTCTTGCCGACATCTTTGTAACCGAATTCAGGTATGTACCCCCTGAATAGCTCAACTATCTCCTCCTTGCACCACCTTTTTTCACTCTTTTTTCGCCCAATAAAATTGGTAAAGTAAGTTAATGCATTGTCATTAAACTCTGGCTTGTTTTTTATAACCCCAATGGTAAGAAATTTATTCAACTCAATCACCTCATTGGCAGTGAAAAATTCCTCAAATAGTTTTTCACCGGTTGTATCGCTATTGGTAAATAAACAGGGCCATAAACCTTTGGCTGATAGCGCTAACACCTCAGACCTGGCCTCATCTTCATTTTGACATAAGTAAGGCCGATAACCCCGTTGTTTGAGAAAACGAACGGCAATATCAGAAAAAGAAATGAGATCAAAGTCTTCATTAAGCTTTGGGAAAAAAATATCCCTATTTTCGCCAAAAATACAGGACATTAGACAGAGCTCCCCCGACTCTTTCGGGGTAACAAAATAACGACGTATATCCTGCGGTGCAACCAAAGGCTGCTGTTTTTGAATTCTTTGATTAAATCCATGTAAAAGTGAACCATCCGAAAATGCCACATTTGCAAACCGAGCCGTTGATATCTCAATCTCCATGCTCCTACGCATCAAAAACATTTCCATAATACGCTTTGTTGCACCCATCATATTTACTGGATTTGCAGCCTTATCTGTCGAGACGCAAAAGTACTTCTTTGAGCCATTAGAAATAGACTGAAGTAATGTCTTTTCTGTATTCAAGATATTTACATCTATCATTCGCATAAGGGTAAATGGATCACGCTCACTACGAACATGCTTAAGTGCCGAAAGGTTTAATACATAGTTGTACTTTCCGTCGGCATCAATAAATGCATCGTACTCAACACTTCCAATATCTAGCGCAAATGTCTGAAAGTCCCCAGCGATATAACCAAAAGAACTTCTAAGGTCGCGTACTAACTCGACTAAGTTATTTTCACTTATGTCTACTACATGAATTTTCTGGGGGTGTCTTTTAAAAATCTCTTTAACAACGGATTGACCAATTGATCCGGCCCCTCCAATAACCAGAAAAGAAGACTTAGCAATTACTTCGCATAACTCATTTTCAAGCATATTCACATCTTGAGAAAATAACTCCTCTTTTCGTCCTATTAACTCAAGCATCAAATCATTACTCATTCTTTATACATTCTATTTTAAAAACATGATCTTTACTTTACGAAAATTCTTATTTATGCAATGAAAAAATAATTTCCGTAAATTGCATAGCGCTTAACCCAATAAATCCCAAGTTAGTGCAGTCCCTCTCTTGACACTTGACCGAACCATCCTACCTAACAATGCGGGCAGATACTTTGTAGGCAAGCCTAGGCCAGGCCGTATGGCCCTTACGTTTTCAGATGTCAAAAGATCGCCGGCCTGCAAATCCTTCACAACGTAAAGCGACCGCCTAAAGGCCAGGGATTTTTGTTCAACTGCAGTTGCGCCATAACTAACAGAACCTAGAGCTTGCCATGCACGATTTGCCTCGACGACTAACTGCTTCATTTCTTCTGGCTCCATAGAAAAAGCGCTATCCACACCCCCATCCGCTCTAGATAAAGTGAAGTGCTTTTCAATGACTGTTGCCCCTAGAGCAACACTAGCAACGGCAACACCTGTACCCATGGTATGGTCCGATAGACCCACTTCACAGCCAAATAATTCACGCATATTAGGTATTGTTCTAATATTTGTATACTCAGGTGTTGCAGGATAAGTACTAGTGCACTTTAGTAAAATTAACTCTTTGCATCCGCATTCGCGAGCAGCCTTGACTGCATCCTCTAATTCCGAAATACTAGCCATACCCGTTGAGATAATTAGAGGTTTTCCTGTTGCTGCTACGCGCTTTATAAGTGGTAAGTCCGTATTTTCAAAAGATGCGATCTTATAGCAAGGCGCCCCCAACTCCTCCAATAAATCGATAGCCGTTTCATCAAAAGGCGTACTAAAGATAATAATTCCTTGCTCATTTGCGCGGTCAAAAATTGCCTTATGCCACTCCCATGGTGTGCATGCCTCTCCGTAAAGCTCGTAAAGAGACTTTCCATTCCAGAGACTTCGAGGATCATCAATTCTAAATTCTCGCTCATTTAAATTTAAGGTCATTAAATCAGGTTTATACGTCTGAATTTTTAGCGCCTGGACCCCAGTCTTTGCGGCAGCATCAATAATCTGAAAGGCACGTTCCAAAGATTGATTATGATTACCAGACATTTCCGCAATAATGAATGGCGGATGGCTCTGACCAATTAGATAATCTCCAATTTTAATATCTTGATAATTTTTCATTTCAAAGGGCTTTTTGATAGAAATTCATTTCGGGTTGGTATCCGCAATCTTGAAAAAGACTAATAGATTTTTGATTGTCGACAAGAACGCCTGCCTTTATCTTCTTGATTTTTTGATGATTTGATTTCAACCAAGTTTCGGCACTCAACATAAGGCCTCGGCCGCAGCCATTAGAGTGGTCATCCGGGACCAGATAAATTGAAACTTCAGCAAGCCCCTCTTGGATATCGAAGCGAACAACGCCAATTGGTCGATTATTCAACTCCCCAATAAGCAATTGAGAATCCCTTTCCGCAAGCATCTTTTCGAACCATTTTAAGTGGTCACACCATAAAATTATGTCCTGGTTAATAGATGAGGCCCGAATTCTAGGGTGATTTCGCCATTCAAAAATATTATTTACATCTTCAGGGGTAGCCTTTCTAATATTGATCTCGCCAATCTCCATAGCATTAACAACTCTTTGCGCCCCTTTTCCGTCAACCAGACTCATGCCAGCCAGTGAAGTTCGTCTAAGTAATGACGGCATATCCATCAAACTGTGCATATGCATTTTTATAGATTGGACTAAATTTGAGGTGGTGAGAGGCGCAAACAATAGCCCCAGTTCCGCAGCCTCACTAATTAGCTTACGTTGATTATCGGCCATACAAAATACGATTGTAGGTAAACCCAGACAACAACGCTCCCACGTAGCCGTTCCGCCGCCTCCAATAGCAATATCAGCCTGAGACATTAATCTAGCAATGAATTCCGTCTGAACGTGGCATTCAAAGCCATGATTAGCACAGTCCGCCATTACTTGATTCAGGTTGGGGTGATCCTGGCCAATAACTACATCCACACTCAAAGAGCGGTTCAATAAAGTTAACGCCGCTATTGCGGATGTAGTGTAGTTTTTAGCATCAACACCCCCAAAAAAAACTAACACCCTCCTCACATCTCCGCTGCGAACCATGGTTTCATTATGCAAAGCACTAAACTCATTGCGAAGTAATGCATACCGCGGACCCAGCAAATTTTGACAGCTCTTGGGCACCTTAGAGTCGTATCGAACATGCATATCTTCAGAATAATTCTGATCCAACAAGACATCACAATCATGTGCTCGATCAGCCAAATCATCGATAACCATAACTCGATTTGCACATGGTCGTACCGCTGACTCCCATCGCCTATCTAACGCATAGTGATCCACAACAATCCAATCCCAAAATTGATTAGCTAGTACTTTGATTGATTCATGAGCATCTTGGATTTGGCTAATATCGAGCCAGTTAGAATAAGATAGTTTATTAGCTGCTTGCGGAGTAGCGCATAATTTTAAAGGTCTATACTCCATTCCCCTTGCGTTGAGCATGTCGCTTAAATGTAACGGCAGATTTCGACTCAGGAAACATATTTGCGCACCTTGCTTTTTTAGCTCATCCGCCAAGGATAGACATCGCATAAAGTGACCGGTGCCTATTTGCTTAGACGCATCCGCGCGAAAGGCAATTTTTCTCATCAACACACTACCAACATGTCCAGCCACCATCCACTACAAGATTGCTTCCACTTACAAATGAAGAGGCAGATGAGGACAAAAATAATGTTGGCCCCTTAATGTCATCCGAGAATCCAATGCGACCCACAGGAACTTTATCTGCTAGTTTTTTGATAAAGTTGGGATTATTTTTTTGAACTAGAATAGACGGAAAAGGGCCGGGAGATATCGAGTTGATACGAATCCCCTCCATACCAAACTCGCATGCTGCATAACGCGTCCACTGCAATAACGCGGCTTTTGCGGCGCCATAAAACGGTGGATTGACCTCGGAAGGAAGGTCATAGATACGTTGATCGGGACTTACCATCGCGTACATAGAAGCCAGGTTAATCACGGAGGCATCTCCATCTTGCTTAACCGCCTTCCTTAAGGCAGGTAATGCAGCAACAAGCAAATTATGCGCCGCAATCAATGCGATATCATAGCTACCCTCATAAGCCTCCGCCTTTGATAATTGAATACTCCCAGAACCTCCGACGTATGCGTTATTTATTAGGATGTGCAGAGGACATTCAAGACGTCCGGAAAAGAAATGATCTACTTCCCTCCGATTGGATATATCAAAGACAGCAGCTTCTGCAGAATGGCCGCATTCTGTCAGATTTTTTACCAACATATTACATCGCTCCTGTGACCTTGAGTTAACTAAGACATGCGCACCAGCTTCTGCCAAGATAAAAGACATAGCTGTACCAAGATATCCTGTGGCACCCGTGACCATTGCCGTCCTCCCTTGAATAGAAAAAATCTCCGTGCCTTTTTTCATCTGCTTACACTTCTCCATAAACTAGGGTTGAGTGTCGCTTCACTCAATATAGGTCGCGTTCTATTGATCTCATTGATTTGATCCTGACGCAATTTAGGATTATTCAAATAGATAATATTCTCTCGCAATTGGTTAATATCTTCAACTCCTATGGTTATGCCATCTACCCAGGAAAATGAATTCACATAAGCCAAACACAAATCAGTGACATTAACCCTCTCACATTCATTCGCCTTATTCAACAGCCAAGCTATAATAATCTGCGAATCATCTACGTTTGCCTGCGTCCAGTGATAACTATTAACGCTTGTCAGCAAACCTTGCAATAACCCGCTTCTCACATGAATAGTCAAATTTCGTGAAGCTTTGACAGCCATTATTTTTGACATAACGGCCTCCCATCGCCAATCCAATAGATTGAATGGCATTTGGATGTATTGGATCTCAGAAATATCCAAAGCCCTAGAGAGTTCATCAGCATTTTGTACCGATGCCCCCAGTTCACCAATCACCCCTAAATTCTGTAGCTCCAAAAGTCTGCGCCAAATTCCGCCACTCCAATCCAGCAAATGAGAAAGGCGGTGAAGCATTAGTACGTCAATTTTTTGAACCCTAAGAGCTGAGCATGATTGATAAACACTTGCGTCAACAAAAGCATTAATTGTTGATGCCGTCATAGCCTTAGGGCAATCCTGTAGTGGAGAAAGCTTGGTAATAATTTTTACACGCCCCCCCCATCCGCCCTTCAATGATTGGCCAATAATTTCCTCGCTTTTACCATAAGCACGAGCTGTATCTAAATATATGGCACCATTCGCAATGGCTGTTTTTGCCAACTGTTCACATTGCTTCACATCGGATAGACCCGAGATATTAGTTATGCCATAGTCACCTCCAAACTGAGCGGTTCCTAGAACAATTGGCGGATTTAACTTAATGGAAATTGGTTGATAAAGCTTATTTTCAAGTCGATTCACCAGCAGGAGAAAGGACTCTTTAATAGGGTCATCCACACCTGAAAAGACCTGTTGAATAGTGGTGAAATCTTCAATACAGTCTATCGTGGAACGAAAATGTCCTTTTTTTAGATAACTATATTTTCGAAAGTAGGTGGCTCCAAATTTTCTAACAATATATGGGGTTACATGCTCCTTGTCTAAAGCGCATGTGTTTTTATCAGATGCCTCACGTAGATGGGCTAGCCGCGTAATTTCCGCGCTCACACCATAAGGCAATCCTGAGCTCTCACCGTTACAACATAAATATTGAAGACCATCATTCAGAAATACTGCCTCCATTTCATCTAACAATGCACCATCTGGAAATACATTATCGGCAGTAAGACGAAAAACAAGAGTGTCATCATGGTATGCAACTAGCGCATTTACAATTCGACTTAATACATCTTCAAGGGATCCTCGAAAATATTTTAGGCCGTAACTTTTAAGGAGCTCAGCTAACCCATCATCGCTAGCCTCATTAGATATAACTACAATAACGCTACGACCGGTATTAGAAGCACGATTTGCCGCCAATACCACCAAGGGAAAACCTTTAATAGGCAGCATAACTTTAGCTGGCAACCTTGAAGAACTGGTACGCGCCTGAAGTATTACAACACTATCCACACTCTCCTTAGTCATATTTTTAATTAATTTTACTTAGCCCTAGGGCTTTTCAATCCTAATCCACTTCCACTCAAACACTTTACTTCCTGCAATTTGGATATTATTTTGAACGTTGGTTACTGCATGCTGTAAGCCGCTAAATCCACTATATTCACTAGCAATTTGATCGCCATCAAACTTATCATCAATAAAGTCGACTTTATAATCTCCTAGCGAAGCTATGTAATCTCTAATGCAACCCAAGCTATATGTATTTTGGTGAACAAAATCAGTCGGATTGCCATCGCTATCAATGCTATCGGTATAAAGATACTTACTCAAATGCGTTTTCTCGGCAACTAATGTGCGAATAATGCAATACTTTTTAGATACCCTAATCAGATTCTCAATTGGAATTTGAAATGAGGGTAAATGCAGAATTACATTGCAGCAGTAAACTATATCGAAGCTATTCGTAAATTTTTCGGGAAGATTGAAAATGTCTCCGACTAAAAAATTGGTTTTCTTATTATCTTTGAAATAATCCCGTGCAAACTCTATGTATGGCACTGTGGCATCAACCCCCCAATACGCAAGCTCACTATCAATTCGCTTAAGCCCATTATAGTAATGGCCGGCGGCGCAACCAACATCCAAAATCTTCATTCCGGGCATATAAATACTTGAAATTAGCTCAACTAGCTGCTTGGTACATTCCATTTCAGGCAAGTCCCCAATAACGCGCTTATAAGTTCTCTGCTCCACAGATGAATCTTTTGCCCAAACTTTCCAGTTTTCTTTAGTCATGATTTATTTTTTAATTTAAGTAGTACTGCCGAATATAGCGGGATTATTTTACCTGTTGTTACTGCTTTTTACGCCCATTGCGTCAGACAACGCCTTTACAACCTCGAGTTGCTGCACCTCTGTCAACTTTGGATACAACGGTATGCTTATCGCTTCAGCATAATATTTTTCAGCCTCCGGGCAATATCCAGCTGTAAAACCTATTTTTTCATAGTATGGATGCCGATAAACCGGAATGTAATGCAAATTGACTAACACGCCTGCCGCGTACATTGCCTCATAAACTTGGCGTTGCGTTTTATCAATTTCAGCCAACTTCAAGCGAATAACGTAAAGATGGTAGCTAGAATAGCCATCCTCATGCTGATATGGGGTCAGCACCGGTAACTCGGATAGCAATTGATCGTAACGCTGAGCGCTAGCATGTCGCTTATTAACGAACTCATCTAGCCGTGATATTTGGCTTATGCCCAATGCAGCCTGTATATCCGTCATGCGATAGTTAAACCCCAGATCTATCTGTTGGTAATTCCAGATCTCTTGTGGCGGCCTCATCTCCATATCCGCAGCCACACTGCTTATGCCATGACTGCGGAGTAAGCTCATACGCTTAGCTAAAACAGTGTCATTGGTCACCGCCATACCACCCTCTCCGGTGGTTATAATCTTAACGGGGTGAAAGCTAAAAACAGCAATGTCACTGTAACAACAGTTGCCGATGGGTTCACCTAAATACCTCCCACCAATGGCGTGTGATGCATCCTCTATAATCTTGAATCCGTATTTTTGGCTCAGCATATGGATAGATGCCATATCGCAAGGCTGACCGCACAAGTGCACGGGGATCACTACTTTAGGCAATTTACCTACTTTTTTTGCGGCAGCCAACCTCTCTGTCAACCGCTCAATACTCATATTGTAGGTTCGCGGGTCAATATCCACAAAATCAACAACTGCACCGCAATAAAGTGCGCAGTTTGAGCTTGCTACAAAGGTCGTTGGCGTAGTCCACACACTATCCCCCCTACCCACCCCCAAGGCTAGACAAGCTAGATGTAGGGCGCTTGTAGCGCTATTAACAGCAACAGCATACAGAGCGCCACAGCGATCTGCAACAGCCCTTTCAAAAGATGGTACTGCTGGGCCTTGTGTCAAGTAGTCAGACCGCAATACATTGACAACTGCGTCGATATCGGCCTGACTAATGTCTTGACGTCCGTAAGGGATCATATTTTCCATTATTCTTTTTGCGCTCATCAAAAGATGTTATAGCCAGGCCATGTTGAAAGCAGCTTGAGATGTCTCTCATCTACAAGCTCAGTGTTTTCATGATAAATAGGGTTGCGCCCCGTATGCTCTCTATAGGTCACAGCATCGACAACATCACTTCCACCGTCGGATGTAATTGTAGTTATATCAATAAATTCTTTTGCAATTGCAAAAAAATCTTTTTCATAATTTTCAATGCGGATATCAATACCGCACCCCTTTTCAAACCAATGATGAAGCCGAGAAGATCTGTGGGTATAGTCAAACCCTACCAAATACACATGATCAAAACCCATGTATATAGATAATAAGACTGCCGTTCTTAGAGATCCATGAAAAGCGTTCAAACGATTTGTTATGAAATTTTCAGAAAGTCTTTGATCATAAAGCCCTCTAAATAAATAGATAATATTTCTATCCCACAGAACTGGGTAATTACTCAAATTTATAAAAAATTCTTTATCAGGATTATTTTTAATGCACTCTCTGTAAGCAATTTGTAAAGTATTTTTTATATACCCCTTCGGGCTCATTGTTGTTTTTTGGAATGGATAGAACCACCAAGGTTCAGGTAAAGCACAATATCTCACGTTTAGTTTATCAAAATCATTGTGGAATGGTAGCAAAGCGACCGAGATTGTGGTTTTTCCAGAAAACGCAGAAAGATCAAACCACTTCAGGCTCACTCCACCCCCTATCAAATAGCAACTTTCGCCCTTATGTATATCCTTGTATTTATGAATTTTAGAAAGAATAGGTTTAGCAAATAAAGCCAATGCATCTTTAGAAATATTTTTCATTAGGCCTGTCTATTGGAAAGGAAATGATCATATGAGCCTTGCTGAGTAATTTGTCCATTTTCGAGTTTTACTATAAAACTACATTTAGCTAAGGTTGTCATTCGATGAGCCACAATGAAAATTGTTAATTCTTTACTTAATCCATCTATAGCACTCATAACTGAATTTTCTGTTTCAGAGTCTAATGCACTAGTTGCTTCATCTAATATTAGAACACTAGGGCGCTTATAGAGAGCTCGCGCAATACCAATCCTTTGACGCTGTCCACCGCTAATGCGCACTCCACGTTCGCCAACAATAGCATCATAGCCTCCATGTCTGCTTTCTATGAACTCTGTGATTCTCGCCTGCTGCGCTGCCTTATGTACTCGAAAAAAATCTATCTCCTCACGTGGCACACCTAAAGCAATATTCTCTGCTATAGACGCATCAGCCAAAAATATGCTCTGCGGCACATGTGCAATGGCTTTTTGCCATCCAAGGCAATTGCCTGGGGTGATTGGCACCCCATCAACCACTAAGCACCCTCGATTTGGCATAAGCAACCCCATCAGAATATCTAGCATGGTGCTTTTCCCGCTGCCAGTCGAGCCAATTATGCCTACACAAGAACCTTTGGCAATAGTTAAGTTTATATCGCCCAAGACTTGATGTTTGTCATCATAGCTAAATCCAACCCCTTTAAAGCAAATGGTGTTCTTAAGCGAAAACGGCTCAACTTCAGTTAGCTGCAAGTAAGAAGGCAAAGGCTGATCCAGCAACGTTAATACATCATTTAATGACGCCTTGCTACCAACTACAACTGACCAGTTACCGTAAAGTTGCTGCATTAATGGAAGCAATCGCTGAGCGCCTAATGCAAGGATTGCCAGCAATGGTAATTGTGCCAAAATGCCCCCCGATCGGTGGCTTAAGGCCAAAACAAAAATAGCAATTAATGCCATGCCTAGTGCCTCCATTACATATCGAGGCGACTGACTAATAAATGTATTTTCACCGCTTGCTATATTCAATCGAATAATTGCATTGTTGTACACACTGCAGTATATTTTCTGAGAACCATCAAGCAATACATCACGAATTGCTCCAAGACCCTCCTGCAGAGACCTAAGGACCTGGGTTTGTCCCCTAGAGATATGCTGACTATTTTGCATCAAACGATGACGAGTTAAGTGCGCTATTAATCCATAAGCAATTGCAAAGCTAAAAAATGCAATTAAAGCGACCAAAGGATCCATCGCAATCAAAGTTACAATAATGACAAAAAGTAAAGAGGCTGAGGTAATAACCATCATTATTGACATCAGCACGCTAGTAGCAATATCAGCCTTTTGAGTAATTCCACTTATAATTTCACTACTACTTCTTGCGATATGTGTAGCATAATTTTGATAAAGTGTTCTACGATAAATTTCAACACTCAGATCAGCACCGGTAGAATTTGCGAGTCGGATACTTGCCCACAATAATAGCAATCGCAATCCACCCGCGACTAATGCCGAAGCTGCAAAACAAATACTGAGCGGTAGTATCAAATCAGATGGGGATTTAATACCTAAAGAACTTGCAATCCCTGCCATCCAGGGGGATAAAAAAACTTTTTCAGGTTGCGTCAGAATTCCAATGAATGGCATCACTGAACCTATACTAATTACTTCAGCCATAGAGCTTATTACGGTTATAAGAAGAACCAAACCAAACTGCTTGCGACGGCGAATGCTTACTTTTTGCCAGAGAAGCACCAAGAGCACTATTGTGGATTTATTCATCTCAACTCTTTTTGCAATACGGAAGTGAAATAGGATAAAACATGAAACTCATTACTACCCCTCCTAAGCTATTTCAAAAAAATTGAAGAATGAACATTAATCAGCGATAGTAGGGCTTAAAAGCATTTATACGCCATTAATTAAAGATTCTTATATTTAATAGCGAGTTTTTGACCCTTATTTAATGTTAAATCAATACTTGGTGCCACAACTAGCACATTTAAGCCTAATAAATAGAATTTATTTACTTTCTGAACTTAGTTTTAAAAACAAACTACGACCTTAAGAATATTCTATAAATTGATGCTCGAATAATCGGCGGTAGACAGAAAATGAAGCCCCTAAGAGCACCATCAAAAGCCGCGCTAAATACGCCTTTTATATTGCGCCTAACCAAATGATGCTGAAGTTTTAATTCTCCATAGGCATATTTTAAACCCCCGCGTCTTCTAATGAGGCCTTTTCCCGCCGATACCTCTACTAATGATTCAGGCACATTTGCACCTTTTGCCCCACAATCCAATAAAATTGCCCAAAGCGCATAGTCTTCACGCAAATAAATACTTGGATATCCTTTGTGCCTTTTAACTAAATTCGTACGATACATTACAGTCATGTGATTGAAGGGATTTCTCTTTTGAGCGTACCGACAAATCTCCCGATGATCCAATGGAACTAAACGTTCGCCAGTAATCAACCCAATCTCGTCCAGCTCTGTTATTGCAGAACCTATAATGTCAATGCCTTTGTCTATCTTGCTGGCAAGAATTTCGAAGCGGTTTGGAAGATTTATATCGTCAGCATCCGCCCTTGCAATCCACTCAGTAGAAATTTTTTCGATCCCATGATTCAAGGCAACTGCTAAGCCCATATTTTTTTGCAGAAATAAGACATTAATTGCGAATTGGCTTTGCAACTCCAATACTTTGCTCATCAAGCAGTCTGGAATAGGTCCATCAACAACTAACTGAAAAGCATCGGGCAATAGGGTATTGGCATACACACTTTTCACCGCAAGTTCAAATTTTGATGGGTCATCCGCCTTATAAACAGACATTAAAACCGTAAAACCACCAGGAATGGCTGGAGGATAATTGTCACTCGAGTTGATCATTGATTCAGAGTCCCTGGACTTATTAATCAACTAATTAAGCATTGAAGAGGGGGCATCGTAAATGTATTTTTCAGTTACGGCCGTCATAGTAATAATATTTTACCAAAATGGCTGCGCATAAAGGGAGAACCACGCAAAGAAAAGGCCGCTAATGTGTAAATTGGATATAAGAAAAGGATCCATTCGTCAAACTTGTTAGAGCGCATTACTAAGAACAATATAGGGCTAAACACAATTACCAGGAGGCCTGCCCTTGAAGCTAAAAATGGAATTTGACCAAATGCAAAACAAGTGATCATCACTATCAAGAAAACGATAATGATTTTGTATTGAATAAATTTCTTAAAAATCAAACCATAAAAAATAATTACAGTAGAAAAAAGAAAGGCTGTTAGACTCAATTTCTGAGGGTTAGCTGTGGCGGAGCCCTGAAAAAAACCAGCCTGATCTGGAAAAAAATCAAGCATCAACTTAATAAACATTGCATAAGTGAAGGGCTGATAAATCATTGCTCCAAATAGGAGTGCAAGCATTAAATATAAAACAACCGTTATATATTTCCAATTTTCCAAGATGCGGCCAAAAAAATTAAAGAGTAAGAGCGTTACAGTTGTTACGTGTGTAAAGACCGCCAATAATGGTAAGAAATATTCCCTTAGAATCTTATGGCGATAGCTTTTTACAGAGAATAAAAATAGGCAAATTGCTAGAATTTGTCGAAAAAAGACTCCCGAGTTAATGACGAATGGGGCGCTATAAATAATCACTAAAAATATTAAGCAACTCTTCTTGTCTTCAACGATAGCCAAGAACAATACAGATACTTGAATTGCGACCATAAACAAATATAGATTTTTAATCCCAATGTCACCTAAAATTCCAATTATCTTAAAGATTAATGGGGTAACAATTTCTAATTTTGAATTAGAAAAAACTAGACCTCCACCGCTAATCTGAGCCATATAGATTTTGTAATAAACCTCCATGTCATCTGTAAAACCTTCAATGGGAGTGAATTCACGTCCATAGGCCATTAAAGGCAAATATATTGCCAAAATAAGTAACAAAAGTTTCCAATTAACATTTTTAACCTGTCTTAGAATAAAAATATTAAGAATAAATGGGATTAATATCATTGGTATTCAGCCGGATAAATTAAAAAATCAATGTTTAAAATAAATGCCTCCGTTCAACTAGCGAAAGTAGTACACATAGCTGCTCTTTAATAATCGACCTGGTAAATTGCTTTTGAAAACAAACTTGCTCAAGCATTGAGCATTCTATCCACAGTTCTTGATCCCTAGCTAGATCAGAAATTGCCTTAAGCTGCTCATCCAATCGGCCTGCCAGAATCACCCCAACTAACGAACTATTTGCACCAACATTTGTTGCAACTATGGGCGTGCCACTAGCCATCGACTCCAATAGGGCGAGAGAAAGAGCCTCTGAGCTAGCTGGGGAAAATACGACAAGTGACCGAGAAATCTCTAGGGATAAATCACACTCCTTGTCGTCCTCAAACATCACAATATTTTGAAGCTCATTTTTGACAACAAAATTTATACATTTTTGGAAGTATGCACCTTTCTTATCCCCAACAAACTTAAATAATATTTCTTGTTTTTTAAGAGCTTTCGCCACCCGCAATGCAGCAAGCTGATTTTTAATATCTGAAAAATACCCAACAATCAGAATTTGTCGATTACGCATAGATAAAGGCAGCACTTCATTTGAATAATGAACTGGGGTATTTGCCAGCAATGTAACCGGAACTCCTAATTTCTTAGCGAACTCGCGATCAAAAAAACGTTTGGACTTTGAATTCAGATCCAAAGCGCTTAATAAAGTCAGTTTTTTTATTAGCCCTGGAAACACCAACCAACGATACGGCAGCCAAGAAATTGATCTCAGAAGATCCTTGGGCCGCCATGAAAATGGATGCAATGAAATCCCATGACTAATCATGGCTACTTTAATTTTCGATTTGCTGGCAAGATCAATGAATGCGTCACCAATAGCGGTCTGCCATGCCTCAACAATGATTAAGTCTGGCTGCATGGCATCAATTACTTCTTGCGCCTTTTTTTGATTAACGTCTTTTCTGAATGTTAAAAAATTAAATTCATCAAGGGGGATATAAAACGCATCCTTAATCGGCATCTTGCCGACGGCCTCCAAAACCCGAGGATTAGAAGACGCTATGCAGATCTCATGCCCCAATTCACTCAAAATAGCGCAATGTTCACCCGCACAAAAGGCCAAGCCAGAATGCTCAAAGGTTGGCCATACCTGGCACACCATCAGGATTTTTTTGATGGCCATCTCTTTAATCGGCAATCGCGAGAATAGTCAATGGAGATGGCATCTAATTGTCACCGAGCAATATATATGCGTTAGTCTTGGAATGGTGATGCATTGGTATGATGCCTTTTCCATAAAGTACGTGTGCCTTCTTTCCAATTGCACTACAAATTGTTGCAGTACCAGTTGTCAAACAATAAACACTTTTCACGCTAAATAGAGTGTCAATAAAATCAAAAATATTGGGAGTATTTAATGTCTTTGCATCCGTAAGAGCCATATTTTTCTCCCGAGGGGCCAACTGATCACTAATTGCAATCTGTTGGTCTTGAAAATATTGCTTGATATCCTCTACACAAATTTCGCCCGCATTGGAAATGTAATTGGGGTCATAGAGAGTAACATCCGATAACGCAGGAATTAACTTGGGCTCATAGAAAATTTCCGGATCCGCATAGTCAATATTCAGCCCATACATATATGCAATAACTGCCAAGAGGTTTTTTTTGCCAATCTTTACATTCATGGTGCAGCTTCGGGATTTCTTGGCGACAAATCCATCTACAAATGGATTTAATTCCCATACAAGCTTTTTCGTATCGTTCGATCTGAACTCACTAAATGATGATATGTACACCTTGGAATAGCGCCCCGATTCCTTCATCAGCCTAGGTAGATGGCTATAAAAAAGATGGTCGCCTAATCCTGGGTAATGGATATATAACACCAGCTCATCACTTAAAAGTGCGTGGATCCTGAAATAAAGGCAATTTTGGTAATACCGAAAATAATCTCGAAGCTTTTGAAGATATTTTTTAATGTGCATGTATCGACCCAACATGCACTCAATAATAAGCGAAATTGGGCATTTATCTCCCTCCCGCCTAGGTCTCTCCAACATTAAATGGGCATATTTTCACGTCCACGCCGCCCTATCCATCCCAAGCAAGATTTATAACCTAAATGCAAAGATAGAAATTGGCCTTAGCCTACAATGAACCACCTTCCCAGTGAATTGACTCATGATGGTTACCTTAAAACGCCAGTCTCTTATTTTGCTACCCATAGCACTAGGGATTTTTAGCTTTTTCTTGGTGGTTGGGCCTAAACCTCTAAACCCAAACTATATTGGCTGGTTGTTTGGCAGGCTAGACCCAACTCAACACTATCTCGGCTGGGAATTCTTTCGCAACTCGAGCTGGCAATGGCCATTAGGCTTAAACCCTGACTATGGTCTAGGTATCAGCAGCTCCATTGTTTACTCTGACTCCATTCCGCTTTTAGCGATACTCTTCAAGCCACTCGCAACCTTTCTGCCAGAACCATTTCAATATTTTGGCATCTGGATACTTATTTGCTTCATATTGCAGGCCTGTTGCGCCTTTAAATTAATTGGCCTAATTAACAAAAATATTTGGGTTCAGTTTTGTGGAGCGGGCCTCTTCGTTTTTTCCCCTCCAATGCTTTGGCGTATCAATACACCTGCTGGAACTCACGCAGCCTTGGTCTCTCATTTCCTGATTTTGATTGCCCTTGTTCTAGTTTTTCGAAACACCCAAAAATACCGTTCAGTGCTTTGGATTTCACTTCTAGGGTTTGCAACACTCATTCACTTCTATTTGCTGGCCATTGTCGTCATTCTTTGGTCATGCGACTTAATGGATCGCATCTGCTGTCAAAAATCCCTTGCCGCCCGTCGGGCACTTGTTGAGATAGTCATAGCATTGGTCATGATCGGCTTCGTTGCTTATCAAGCGGGATACTTTGCAATTGCCACCTCTGCTAGTAGCGACTGGGGATATGGTTTTTTCCGCATGAATATCCTGGCGCCATTTGATCCAGCAGGCTGGTCTTATGCCCTACAAGATATCCCCATGCCTAGCACGTGGGGTGAAGGCTATAGTTATCTAGGTTTAGGGGTGATATTAGGCAGTTTCTTTTTCTTGATTGGGGCAATCGGCTCAAAAGCGACAATTATTAAGCCTATTAAAAAACATATCTTTTTTTTGGTGGCACTTGTCTTAATGACCCTTTTTGCGATCACCAATCAAGTGGGTATTGGTGCATTGAATTACACCATTGCACTCCCAGACTCAGTCATTCAGATTGCCAACATCTTAAGATCTCCTGCTCGTCTATTTTGGCCTGTTTATTACTTCCTAATCCTCCTGATTGTTTATGGAGTTACACGTTTTTTCACAAAATCTCAAAGCCTCATGATTGTGACTATGCTGCTCATATTGCAAATCGCCGATAGTAGCGCAGGATGGCTTTCGATGCGTAAAGCACTTGCTGTAGATCACACTGCGGCCGCCAGCGCTCCAGAACTACAAGACCCTTTGTGGGAAACACTAGCAGGCCACTATAAGAAAATTCTTCTAATTCCGGCAAGTAATAAACCACCATTTTGGGAGGCTTTTGCTAGTTTTGCTGCCAAGCATAGGATGGCCACCAACTCTGTTCATATGGCACGCATAGATTCAAATAAACAAACCGTTTCAAATGCATTGCTTCAGAAAGAGCTGCTAACCGGACAGCTGCTAAACGATGCTATTTACATTGTTCGAAATAACTGGGTGATACCAGCTATAGCCTCGCTAGGCAAAGAAGATCTATTTACCCAAATTGATGGCTTCAATATTTTAGCGCCAAGATGTAAGTCATTCGCCAACTGTAGAGCACTGACTACCAATGAAGTTGCTTTTTCAATGCCTGGATTGGCACCCAAATTAAATCAGCGAATTGGCTTCTCGAATTTAGCAAAAGATCCTTTTACGTCCTACTATCTTGCGAGTGGATGGAGTTACCCTGAATCATGGGGTACATGGTCAGATGGGAGTACGGCTAGAATTTATTTACCCCTTCCGAAGGAAATAGCTCACACGCTAGATCTAAATCTCAATGCCTTTGTCACCGCCTCCTACCCCTCACAGGCTGTGCGTATTAAGGTTAACGGCAGCCTAATAGCCGATACCACCCTCACTAAGGCCAGCGATAATCACCTTTTGATACCTATTTCATCAGAAGCGCTGCATAAATCTTACGTTGATATTGAATTTGAATTCCTAAACCCGGCAAAACCCATTGCCAATACACAAAAAAATACCGACAAACGCGAGCTCGCTATTGGCATCGTATCTGCGAAATTTCAATAAAAAAATTAATGCGCGCTTTTAAAAACCATCTTGCAATTCTTCTACCAATACTCATTGGTATTGCTGCATTTGGGGTAGTGGTAGGCTGGCCCACACTTAACCCAAAATTTGTTTCGTGGATTTATGGATCAGATCCACTAAAAGACTATATGGGTTGGGCTTTTTATCGCTATGGGCCTTGGACATTTCCGGTTGGCCTAAATCCTAACTACGGCTTAGGCATTAGCTCTTCTATTTTGTACTCGGACTCCATTCCGCTACTGGCCATATTTTTCAAACCTGTCTCGAACCTCCTCCCGGGGACATTTCAATATCTTGGCATTTGGACGCTAAGCTGTTTCGTACTCCAAGCATGGTTTGGCTACAAACTGAGTGCACTGATTACCCAAAATTTAGTAATAAAAATTGGTGGATGCCTTCTCTTTTTGTTTGTACCTCCATTTTTTGAGCGCATTGGATTGCACGCTGCCCTAGTTGGTCAATTTTTAATTTTATGGGCCCTATTCCTTTCTTTTAGGAAAAATGGAGGCAGTACATCAACCGCTGCCTGGACAGCGGTTATATGCATTGCCGCACTTGTGCATATGTACTTATTAGCTATGGTTCTGGCAATTTGGGGTGCATTTTTACTAGATCAAGTATTTTGTAAGCGCGCGATCAAAATAACAGCCGCCCTGAAAGCCGCACTATTAACCCTAACCTGCTTATTACTTGCTCTATGGCAAGAAGGGCTGTTTTCAGCAGATATGTCTACAAGCTCTATCAACAAAGGGGATTTTGGATTTTTTAGAATGAATCTACTATCCGCGCTGGATCCAAGTGGTTATGACACTTACAACTGGTCTTACCTATTTACACTTCCCTTTGTGAGGGCAAATGGCAATCAAGAAGGGGCCAATTATCTTGGCTTGGGGATTCTATTTTTGATACCTTTTGCATGCATAAAGATTGCTAGTTCTCGGGCTCGAATTTTTCATCACATTAAAACTCATGCATTCCTTCTAATAGCCGTTGCAGCTTTAGCTATTTTCTCCCTCTCCAATAATATTGGGATTGGCTCATTTAATTATGTTTTACCTCTATCAGATAGCGCCTTGCAATATGCGAATCTTTTTAGAGCGTCAGGTCGATTTTTTTGGCCTTTATTTTATTTAATTATTTTTACCGTCCTATATGTAGTCATTCGTACTTATAAGCCTTGGATAGCATCTTGCTTGATAGTTGTCGCAGCCATCATTCAGGTTGTAGATACTAGTGCAGGATGGTTAAATATCAAGCCAGCTCTGCTCATGAGTCATTCAGAAAGCCCTAAAAATAAACTTCAAAATACTTTTTGGAATGAAGCATGGCGCCACTATCGAAAGATTGAATTAAATCCTGTAGTGAATAATGTGCGACAGACCAATTGGGAGACCTTCGCCCTTTATGCTAACGAACACAAAATGGCGACAAACTTTATTTTGCTTGCGAGAATCAGTGGCGCTCAAGTAGCTCGAGCAAACGATCAATGGATGTTCAAAGCGAAATCCAACCAACTGGATTCGGGTACGCTCTACATCCTCGACGAGGCGAACGCAAACCTCATACTGCAAACCGCCAACTTAAATCAAGATCTTCTTGCGCGCATTGATGGAATGAATGTATTTGCGCCTAATTGGAAAAAGTGCGTCGACTGCCCAGCTATTGATCAAGCATCAGAAATCAAATCCCCCATTAAAAGCCCCATTCAAATTGGTGATGTCGTTAGCTTTGGCCTTTTAGAAAAAGGTCAGCAATACCTTGGGGCTGGGTGGCCTATTCCTGAGCCCTGGGGAACCTGGTCAAACGGTCAAAATGCCAAAATTGACCTGCCGCTTCCCGATCAGAAAGCGCAATTTCTGATCCTGAATGTTAGGGCACTAGTTAACGGCAGGCACCCCAGTCAGAATATCGAAATTTTGATAAATGGAAAAACTCGTACCACGGTTCAGCTAGAACAATTTGATAAAAATGAAGTGCAAATTCCATTGAGATCTTCTGATTGGACGGGTCAACTGCTGCATATCGAGCTACAGTTTCAAAATCCCACCTCCCCGAAATCTTTGGGCATGGGCAGCGATGATCGCCTTATGTCAATTGGCTTAGTTTCAGGAGTCTACAGGTAGGCTATGATATTTGGTAATTAATCAAGGGTAGCTCAATAAAAAATGGATGAAGCACTCAAAACGAACAAGCTTCGAAACTCTGAATTTTTCACTAAATATCTCAGTGGAAAAGTGATTGATATTGGTGCCGGCAGGGATTTGGTTATCCCAACAGCAGAGCGATTTGATTTGGAAGATGGTGATGCTAATTTCATTACCCTATATCGTCAGCCCCAAACTTATGATGCTGTTCATAGCAGCCACTGTCTAGAGCACATGGTTGACCCAGTAAGAGCCTTAAATGAATGGTGGTCTTTGTTAAAGCCGGGCGGACATCTTGTGCTCGTTGTCCCAGATGAAGGCCTTTATGAACAAGGTGCTTGGCCCAGCCGATTTAACGCAGATCACAAACACACCTTCAGGCTCAATAAACAGAATAGCTGGTCACCGGTCTCAATCGACCTACATCAAATAGTCAGCGCCTTACCTGGCGTAAAAATCATTTCCACCGAAATACAGGATGCGCACTACAACCATAACATCAAGGCTAGCTACCCACTGCAGACCCAAACAGTTCCATTACTAATCAGTCTATTAGGAAAAATCATTCGTAAAGTTCCTCGCCTTGGAAAATCCTTGCATGAGAAATTTGAAGATATACGCTTTCAATTCTATGGCGTACCTATAGATCAAACATTAAGGAAAGCAGTTGCCCAAATTCAAATTGTTGCTCGGAAGACTGCTGGCTAGGCAGTCATTGAATTATTAGTTCGGGTTGATTACATATTTTCGAATCGTTTTAACATCCATATAGGCGTCAAGCTTCCTCCAACAGTCCATTTGCCAGCCAGTCGGGTCCTCGATATCTGAAACTCCTTCGAGATTTGCGGGGCCATGCGACCATGCTTGACCGCGCAGCATTATCTCTCTTGCCATTAGGCCATTGCCATAAGCACCTAAGATAGTTAGCGTAACCAAGAGAGTCATGCTTATAGAGTTAATCCATGGGCCATTGCGGACCCTCCTCTCAACCCAACAACCGCAATAAGATGCCAATAAATAGATGGAGAGGAACACGCAGACTAAGGCACTTATGTAATGCCAATAGGCAATATAGGTCAGTTGATCTGCAAGACGACTCACGCAGCACTGTAGCAATGCAAAAAATGCAAATGCCAGACCAAGCCAAAGCTCTTTAGACTTGCTCACAAAGATATTCAGCTTTGCCATTTGATAAGAGAAGCTACAAATCAACGCAAAAAGACCTACCCCACCAAGGTTGAAATAAAACTTTATCCATTTTCTAAAACCCTGTAATAGCGAGGTAAATAATATGCCTACGATTTCGGCATTTGAAAAATCCAAATGAATGCCGATAGCTTGCTCACGTAGGATATTACCAGGGGACTGGGAATGGCAAATCCACAATCCAAATGTCGTGCTGACACCTAAAAGTAGCCAGTAATTATTCCAGGACTTAGCTTTTTGAGGATTCGATAATTGCAAGCCTACGAGGATTAGTGCCGCAAATGAAATTACAGATACAGATAAAGCCGTACCAGAAAACCCACTCAATCCCCCAGTAAATATAGCTAGTGCGTAGTAAGCTGCTGGGCTACGATGGATTGGAATCCATCGACTAGCCCAGAAAAATAAAGCCAATAGAATTTGTAATTGAATAACATAGGTTCCATTTAGTGTTTGCCAAAAGGTAAGTCCATTCGTTTCTGATTTTCCAAAATATAGAGCACTATCAATCGACATTGGCAGCCACAAGAATAGCCACCAACAAAATGCAATAAAGCTGATGAAAAAGACTTTGGTGATTGGCTTTAGTTTGATACTCACAATACTCAGGATTAAGAATCCCATCCCAAATGCCACAGTTAGAAAAGGTATAGCAGATGCAAAAGAAAGGGGTAGCACTGCAAGCGGTAGCCCTACAAAAAGATTGCCAAGCGCCATGGAGAATGCAAATCCAGACCAGTGATTCCACCAATAGATAACACCATCAACCATGCCATATTGGGCAGTAACACTGCCAAAACAATAGTCGTCAGCTGCTGGGCGAAGATATGCAGAGGCACCAATGACCATTAGCACGGAGACGAGTACCAATATCCCTACAAGATAAATTATGGCTATACTAAATTTGGATTTACGCAAAGTAATTTGAGTTCCCTATCAAATATAAGATCTAATGATCTAAATTCTTGATTTGCTCTTGAAGTTGAATTGAAATCACCTTGCTGCCTCAAAAGAAAGTGACATTTCCAATTTGACCACCTAACCTACGCCCATCAGTATTCACACCCAAGTCTCTGGGGGTATAGCAGCTTGAAAAGCGCAGCCGTGCTTTAATTGATCCGGGGCCATTATTAGCGCCATCGGGAATAGTGAGTCTCATCACCTGGTTGCTGGAGCCATCCCAGGTTTTCGAGATAGTTGAAAGCGAACCAACCCCTTCCTGAATTAAATCAAGTCTTGCTATTACAGGGTGATTCATGAGATTTGGCCTAGTTACCCCTACCGGAATCTCAATACCACGAGCCCCAGCTGGTAAATTAATCTCATACACCCCAGCACTCCAATGATCAGCTGTTAGAGGTTCATTTTTAAAGCAGCGCAACCCAATTTCAAATGGGTAGCGATGAAACGATTTCCTGAACTCGGACCAAGACATAGCAGTTAAAACAAGCACTCCGACTGCTAAACAGATAGGTAATAAGGTGTTTGACTTCAGTGAGGTTATTGATTTTAAATTCACTTGTGCAATTTCATTCTCGGTGCTTTGGGTATTCGCAGCCGATGGCAGCGCGCAAACATATAAAAGACCCAACAAAACCGCACCTAAAAGGAGATTTTCACGCACCAAAAATGAATGCGCGAATAGATTGCCGAGGCAAAGTGCGCATAGACCGATTGCACCCGGAATCAGCAACCCTCTTTTCGTATTCCAACAAAATGGCGCAATGATTGCGAGCAGCAAGGCACTCACCCCTACGAGGCCAGTTTCAGCAAAAGTTTGTAAAAAGTAATTGTGGGCATTCTCACCCCCGTTCTTAGCCAAGAAAAAGGATTTGCTGAAAAGTACATCTGACGATAAATGATAAAAATTACCTTGCCCAACACCTAGCAAAGGGTAGGCCTTAATCATATTGATGGCAGCAGTAAATATTTCTATTCTAGAACCAAAAAGGCCGCTGAGGTCTCTTAAATTCGTCAGATCGCGTCCTTGCATCTCATGCATGAAATCAGCCACAAAGTACAGGACAGGCAAACCTTCAAGACTTGCCGGGACAAATAAAGCGGTTACTATTAAAACGGATAAGGTAGTAGCAAGGGTTAGCGCAACAATCCCAAATCCCTTTTTGTTTACTTTCCAGAGATATGCTAGGCCACCAACACAAAGGGTAATTAATGCTAAAGCAAATGAGGCTCTAGATTTACTCAAAATCAAACCAATCCAAGAGAGTGTCATGACTGCTAAGAGACCCCACTTTCGGCCTGCTGGTCGCATGAACCACCAGTAACCCCATAAACCCGCTGCGCCCAAGAGCATGTGCCCAGCGTAAGAGTGCAAGTCAGGCTGAAATCCAATAGCAGCAAAACCTAACGCATCCTTACGAAAATCTAAGGATGCAAGCGGTAAACCTATACCCGTGGCACTTTGAGCAATACCTAACAAGGCCGCCAAAATTAACCCAATTATTAATGACCGAAAAATTATCTGATTAAGGTCTTTTTGACCACGAAGCACATGAATCAAGATGACCACCAGAATGGCAGATAGACTATAGGCCACCCAGTCGCCTATTGGCATAAAGTCAAAATGCCACCCTACCGGCCTAAAGTGCATTAAGTTAAAAAGCACTCCTTTGACTGATGTCACAGTTGCCGATAGACGTAAATTACGAACAATTGCCAAGGACGTAGAAAAGGTAATTACCAATAGCGCCAGAGCAACTGGCCAAGGCATAGAAAAATGTATGTTCGGCTTACGATCATGAGCAGTACTTAGGAGATAAAGTTGTCGCAGCAAAAGACCAAGAAAAAAACCTGCAATTAAATCTAAGCCTGCATTGGGCATTGGCTGGAAATAAATTCCAAAAAAACCTATCAACTGTTGATGTAGGCCGCCAACTAGCGGCAATAACACTACTAAACACTGCAAACCTAGCAATGGCGCAAATAATGCCAAGCCAAATGCGCAGGCAAATAAAACACTGGTCAATGTCCTGTAGCCACTCTGAATGTAGTAAAGATCGTTTGCTAGAACCCCCAGACAGGCAAGGAGGCCCAGGAGAAGTCCAAGTCCAGATAAACCCCTCCCAATTAATCCCAGTATTGCTGGATATTGACTGACTACAGACGAGTTCTTGGTTGAAATAGAAGGCAGTATTTTCAAAAACGGGCTTTTCAGGTAGGTTTTAATTGGAAGGGGGGTGTCATGCAGAATATTGGGCTAAGCATAATGGCTTATTTTAGGAGGGTTTTGGAGTTTTAATGGGAAAATACCATGTAGCTTCTCTTGAATTGCCCAATGTTTCTGATTACCCCTTTTGCCCCCAAGAAGGTCTGATACGCTTAATGCTCGTGACAAACCCAGCAACCAATACCCCCAAGCAAGATGGGATGAAAATACTAATTACTGGAGCCAATGGCTTTACAGGGCAGCACTTCGCCAAAATGTCGCAAGCAGCAGGTCATGAACCCATTGGCCTGCGCGCAGACATTACTGATCCTATTGCTCTAGAAAAAGAAATTTTAAGTATTGCGCCCACTGCAGTTGCCCATTTTGCCGGCATCAGCTTTGTAGCCTCCAAAGACAATGAAGCGTTTTATCGCGTTCATGCCCTGGGAACCAGTAACCTTCTTTCATCCCTAACCAAACTCTCAAAGCCACCCTCAAAGATTTTGCTTGCCAGCAGTGCTACGGTATATGGCAATGCGGGCGATTCGCCCGCATTGCCATATACCGTAGCAC
>Ga0194038_1000040_pt1 | contig 57289 bp, 54 predicted proteins | sample JunL226m_MetaG_FD_148630 | JGI IMG/M metagenome (GOLD analysis project Ga0194038, IMG submission 148630) | Anoxic zone freshwater microbial communities from boreal shield lake in IISD Experimental Lakes Area, Ontario, Canada - Jun2016-L227-6m | ecosystem: Environmental > Aquatic > Freshwater >... | reverse complement strand
TCAGAGTGAGATCGAAGGGGGATCGGAGAACTGGATCGACTGTGTGTTCTCCGGACGGATTCCCAAGCCAGGCACCATGGCCCAGGGCAATGATCTGGTGGATCGGGTGCTTCGTGGTGGCTATCCAGAAGCGATTTCACGCCCGTCGGCTAAACGGCGAGCAGCTTGGGCGAGGCAGTACCTTGACGCCATCATCCAACGTGATGTCCGCGACGTGGCCGGTATCGAGAAACTGGATCAGTTACCGCGCTTCCTGCGTGCTTTGGCACAGACCGCCGGTCAGATGTGCAACTACACCCAACTAGGTGGCCAGGTCGGTCTGGATGGCAAGACGGCTTCTCGTTACATCGGTGTCTTAGAGCAGATGTACTTGCTCAGGCGTATTGACGTATGGGCACGCAACCGACTCAATCGCGTTGTCAAGACGCCGAAGTTGCAATTCATCGACTCAGGCCTGTTGGCCACGTTGCTGGATTTGAGTTCCTCCGAGGTTCAACAGGATCGAACTCGCTTTGGCAATGTCCTGGAAACATTCGTGTTCGCTGAGTTGCTTAAACACACCACCACGGCAAACGGCGAATATCGATTGATGTACTACCGGGACACTGACAAGTTTGAGGTCGACGTAGTGATTGAGAACGCAGCTGGACATCTGATTGGCGTAGAGGTCAAAGCGGCGGCCACAGTCAAAGAGAGTGATCTGAGGGGGTTGAGAAAGTTGTCCGGCCTGGCTGGTGACCACTTCAAGATGGGCGTTCTGCTTTACGACGGCGACGAGACGATGCCGCTGGGTGATGGCATCTGGGCTGCACCACTTTCAACATTGTGGGGGTAGTTAATCCGCTGGGCCAAAAATCGAGATGGTTGCCACGTTCGGGCAGCGAAGATTTCACAAAACGAAAGTGACTATCTCCGCAAACAGGGGGCAAACACCCGAAGCTTTTCTCACCTGTTGTGAGAGCGAGTTTGAACCCAGGTCCGCATTGCACCACCAATAAAGGAAAAACCAACCCTTCGGGGCAAGCCCCTCCGAAATCTTGTCTTCAACAAGATTTCGGAGGGGCTTGCCTTCGGGGTTGGCTTTTTTTTGCCTACTACCGCGTGTTTGCGCGGGTTCCTGCGGGTTCTTGCGGACTACGGAGAGAGTCATTTCTGCCAGTGACCGGCAGGTTTTACTCTCCGTTTGTACATTCTCTCTCCGACCCTCCGGACCTTGGACTGAGGCAAATACCATGCATATTCTCCGCAATTTTCCAGGAGAATGACTTGCCTTTGCGGCGAATTTGGTCTTTAATCGCCGTATGAATAGCGGAGAAAAACTCTACATCTGGCAAGCAAACGATTGGCCGCAGTGGCGCTATGACCACTCAGCGCTCACCGGTGTATTGACCGATGTCAGCCGTGCTCAGGGTATGTTGCTGGGGCGACTGGCTGACGTGGGCCTGGCCCTGCGCGATCAGGCTAGTCTGGCCGCGTTGACCGATGACGTGGTCAAGACCAGTGAGATCGAAGGTGAAGTGCTTGACGTGCAGTCGGTGCGTTCTTCCATCGCACGCCGCATGGGCGTGGACATCGGCGCGGTACTGCCCGTGGATCGACATGTGGAAGGGGTGGTGGAAATGGTGCTCGACGCCACCACTCGCGCTGCGGAACCTTTGACTTCCGAGCGGCTGTTCGGCTGGCACGCGGCCTTGTTCCCCACCGGCTACTCAGGCATGACTCGCATCGCCCTGGGCCAGTGGCGCACCGATGCCGATGGCCCCATGCAGGTCGTATCCGGCCATTTCGGTCGGCGCAAGGTTCACTTTCAGGCCCCGCCTGCGCAGACGCTGACCGCCGAGACCGACCGCTTCCTGGCCTGGGCCAACGCCGAGACGGACGAACCCGTCCTCGTGAAGGCCGGTCTCGCGCACCTCTGGTTCGTGACATTGCACCCCTTCGACGACGGCAATGGCCGCATCGCCCGTGCCGTTGGCGACTTGTTTCTGGCCCGCGCCGATGGCAGTCCCCAACGCTTTTACAGCCTGTCGGCACAGATCCAGCGGGAGCGCAAGAACTACTACGAGGTGTTGGAACGTACCCAGAAGGGCACCCTGGACGTCACCGGCTGGCTGTCATGGTTTCTGGGCACCCTGGGACGGGCGCTGGACAGTTCGCAGACCACCTTGGACGCGGTACTGGCCAAAGCGCGCTATTGGCAACGCAGGGCCGGACTGCCGCTCAACGAGCGCCAAGTGAAGCTGCTCAACCGTCTGCTCGATGGTTTCGACGGCAAGGTGACCAGCAGTAAATGGGCGGCCATCGCCAAGTGCTCGCCCGATACGGCGCTGCGCGACATCACGCAGTTACTTGACCTCGGTGTGCTCCAGAAAACACCGGGTGGTGGCCGCAGTACGGGTTACCAACTGGCAGGCTGACAGGGCCAAATCATTTCTATCAAGCCCTCAAGGCCAAGGCGTTACTATCTGACTCGGATCGCGGGCGCGGGTTCGTTCCCGTATTCCACCATGCACAACTCCCATGGGCCATGGCTGCGATACTAGCGGCCATGGAGCTTCAAGACATTCTTTATTCGCAGGGTTTTGGCACGCGGCGCGTGTGTGCGGGTCTGGTGCAGCAGGGGTTGGTGCAGGTGTACGCAGAGGGTAGCGACGCGCCGCCCGTGCCTTGCACCGAGGCGGCTGCCGAGTTTGCTGCCACCGGGTTGCGCTTTCGGGTTCAGGGGGTGGAGTGGGCGTACCACGAGAAGGCCTACCTGATGCTGAACAAGCCGGCGGCAACCGAGTGCTCGCAAAAGCCATCGACCTATCCCAGCATCTATACGCTCCTGCCTTCGCCGCTGCGGCTGCGCCCGCAAAAAGCGGCGGTGCAGGGGGTGCAGGCGGTGGGGCGGCTCGATCAGGATACGACCGGGCTGCTGCTGCTGACCGACGACGGCAAGTTCATTCACCGCATGAGTTCGCCGCGCCACCACGTGCCCAAGGTGTACGAGGTCATGCTCAAGCATCCGGTAGATGAGCGCCAGGTGGCCCGGCTGTGCGCTGGCGTGGTGCTCGATGACGACCCGCAACCGGTGCGCGCTGCGGCGTGCGAGGCGGTGGGTGCCACCCATTTGCGCCTGACCCTGACCGAGGGCAAATACCACCAGGTCAAGCGCATGGTGGCCGCTGTGGGCAACCGCGTGGAAGCCCTGCACCGCTCGCAGATTGGCGGCTTGCGCCTGCCTGCTGACCTGGGCGTCGGCCAGTGGCGCTGGCTCAGCGCCACTGAGTTGGAGCAGGTGCAGAGCACGACCTGAACTACGCCGGTCGTGGCGGCGCGCTATGCTTCACCCATGAACCGTTTGATCGACTCCTTCTGGCGCGCCGCGGCCTATTGCCTGCGGCCGGGCGTGATGCTGCTGTCGCTGCTGCCGCTGGTGCTGATGGTGGCCGCATCGCTCGCCTTGGGTTATTTTTTCTGGGATGCGGCACTCGATCAGGTACGCGCGCTGCTTGATGCCTCGGCCCTGATGACCAAGGGCTGGGAGTGGCTTGACCGCATTGGCCTGGGCCAACTCAAAACCGTGCTGGCACCGCTGATTGTGATCTTTACCGTTACGCCGCTGATTGTGGCGCTATGCCTGTTGTTGGTGGCTTTGCTGATGACGCCGCGTCTGGTGCGGCTGGTGGCGCAGCGGCGGTTTCCTGCGTTGCAGCGGCGCGGCGACGCTTCGCTGTGGCGCAGTCTGGCGTGGTCGCTGGCTTCGACGCTGGGCGCGCTGGTGGTGATGGTGCTGACGGTTCCCCTGTGGTTTGTGCCGCCGCTGATTTTGGTGTTGCCCCCGCTGATCTGGGGCTGGCTCACCTACCGCGTGATGGCGTACGACGCTTTGGCCGAACACGCCAGCACCGAAGAGCGCCACATTATTTTCAGGCGGCATCGCGTCGCGCTGCTGGTGATGGGCGTGGTCAGCGGGTTTTTGGGGGCAACCCCGAGCCTGGTGTGGGCATCCGGGGCCTTGTTTGCAGCGGCGTTTGTGATTTTGATGCCCGCAGCCATCTGGATTTACACGCAGGTGTTTTCCTTTGCCTCGTTGTGGTTTGCCCACTATTGCCTGGCCGCCCTGGCCGATTTGCGGCGCGAGCCCGTGGTGGTGGACGCTGCTGCGACCACTGCTGAGCCTGCGCCCGAACCCGAACCTCTTTCACTGGAATCATCATGAACTTTGGCGTGATCATCATTGGCGATGAAATACTTTCGGGCAAACGCGCCGACAAGCACCTGGAAAAGGCGATCGAACTGCTGGGTGCGCGCGGCCTGTCGCTCGCCTATGCCGACTATGTGGGCGACGATCCAGAGCGCATCACCGCCACACTGGAGCGCGCCTTTGCGTCAGGCGACACCGTGTTTTCATTTGGCGGCATTGGCGCCACGCCCGACGACCACACGCGCCAGTGCGCCGCACGCGCCTTGGGTCTGCCGCTGGAACTGCACCCGCAAGCAGAAGTGCTGATTCGCGAGCGCATGCAGGACATCGCTCGCGAAAAAGGTGTGCCCTTTGAGCCTGGGCGCGACGACAACGTGCACCGGCTCAACATGGGGATGTTTCCTAGCGGCTGCCAGATCATCCCCAATCCGTACAACAAGATTCCCGGTTTCAGTTGTACCGGACGCGGGGACGGTGCCGTGCACTTCGTGCCTGGCTTCCCTGTGATGGCTTGGCCGATGGTGGAGTGGGTGCTTGAGCAGCGCTACACCCATTTGTTTGCGCATGACATCTGGCTGGAAAAATCGGTGGTGGTATTTGGCGGCATGGAAGCCACCATGACGCCCCTGATGCAGCAGATCGAGGCGCAGTTTGCCGTCAAGGTGTTCAGCCTGCCCAGCGTCGACCATCCCGAGCACGGACGCCACGTGGAGTTGGGCGTGAAGGGCGCGCCTGAGGTCGTGGCTGGCGCGTTTGACGCCATGAAGCAGGGCCTGGTACAGATGCAACTCGAATTGGGCCCCGAATTGGTGCGCTAAATGTGTGCACCAATTCGGCGCCCCAACATGGTGCATCGGCCGGGTGCCCGCCATCCAACTTGTCGTCCCCAGCGCGAGTTCTGAGGTTCTTTGCGCTAACTGGGCTAGAAATCGCTGGTTCTCAAGGCAAAATGGCGGCCTGAGGCAAAAGCAGTCCTGCACTGTGGCTGGCATAGAAGCTGCATTGAGGATGCCACTGATTTTTCAACAACCGTGCAACAGGAGTATTTGATGGCCAAGACCGTCGCAGACGTGATCAAGATGGTGAAAGACAATGAAGTCAAGTTTGTCGACTTCCGCTTCACCGACACCCGTGGCAAAGAGCAGCACGTGACCGTGCCTGTATCGCATTTCGACGAAGACAAGTTCACTTCCGGTCACGCCTTCGACGGCTCGTCCGTTGCCGGCTGGAAGGGCATTGAAGCGTCCGACATGCAACTGATGCCCGACCCCAATACCGCCAATATCGACCCCTTCTTCGAAGAAACCACCCTGTTCCTGCAGTGTGACGTGGTCGAGCCCAGCGATGGCAAGGCCTATGACCGCGATCCACGCTCGATTGCCAAGCGCGCTGAAGCCTACCTCAAGGCATCGGGCATTGGTGACACCGCCTATTTCGGACCCGAACCCGAATTCTTCATTTTCGACGGCGTGCGCTGGAGCAACGAGCCCGGTAAGGTCATGTTCGAGATCGAAGAATACGAAGCCCCCTGGAATTCGGGCGCCAAGCTCGAAGGCGGCAATCGCGGCCACCGTCCCACCGTCAAGGGTGGTTATTTCCCGGTTCCCCCGGTGGACAGCACGCAAGACATGCGCGCTGAAATGTCCCTGATTCTCGAATCGCTGGGCGTTCCGGTTGAAGTGTTCCACCACGAAGTGGCGGGCGCTGGCCAAAACGAAATCGGCACCAAGTTCAGCACGCTGGTTGAGCGCGCCGACTGGACCCAGGTGCTCAAGTACGTGGTGTGGAACGTGGCCAATGCCTATGGCAAGACCGCCACCTTCATGCCCAAGCCCTACGCGGGCGACAACGGCTCGGGCATGCACGTGCACCAGTCGATCTGGAAAGACGGCAAGAACCTGTTTGCCGGCGACGGCTATGCTGGTTTGAGCGATTTCGCCCTGTACTACATTGGCGGCATCATCAAGCACGCACGGGCGCTCAACGCCATCACCAACCCCGGCACCAACAGCTACAAGCGTCTGGTTCCCGGCTTTGAAGCGCCGGTCAAGCTGGCCTACAGCTCGCGTAACCGCTCGGCCTCGATCCGCATTCCGTTCGTTGCCAACCCCAAGGGCCGCCGCATTGAAGCGCGTTTCCCCGATCCTTCGGCCAACCCCTATCTGTGCTTCTCGGCGCTGATGATGGCTGGTCTGGACGGCGTGGAAAACAAGATTCACCCCGGCGAAGCCGCCACCAAGGACCTCTACCATCTGCCGCCCGAGGAGGATGCAAAGGTGCCAACCGTGTGCCACAGCCTGGATCAGGCCCTCAACTACCTCAACGAAGACCGTGCCTTCCTGACCAAGGGGGGCGTGTTCACCGACAGCATGCTCGACGCGTACATTGAGCTCAAAATGGCCGAAGTCACGCGTTTCCGCATGGCTCCGCATCCGGTCGAGTACGATATGTACTACTCCCTGTAAACAGGGCTGCCTTACGGGGCAGACGCAGGAGCACAAAGGGACGGCAGGCGCTGTCCCTTTTTTCTTGCAAAGTGCAGGCACTCCAATTTATGACGCATACTGGCCCTTGCGCGCTATTACGGACCGACCCCTACCGCATGAAATCCTCGCCATTGCTCATCGCCCTTGCCGCCACGTGGCTCGCTGGCGCTGCCTGTGCCCAAGACCGCATCTACCGCTGCGGCAATGAATACACCAACACGGTGACGCAGGAGCAGGCCAAGAATTGCAAGCTCATTTCGGGTGGCAACGTCACCATTGTGCAATCGCACCGACCCAATCCACCCACGTCGGCACCGGCAGCGTCGGCCGGGCAGCGCGTGGATGCAGCGGATCAGCGCGCCAAGGATTCCGATGCGCGGCGTATTCTGGAAGCCGAGTTGAAGAAGGCCGAGGCGCGTCGCGCCGAACTGCTCGGTGAATACAACAACGGCGAGCCCGAGCGTCTTGGGCCAGAGTCGCGCAACAACCAGAAGTACCTGGATCGTGTGGCAGAGCTCAAGGCCGCCATCGCGCGCATCGAGAGCGATATTGCTGGCCTGCGGCGCGAACTCGCGCGTGTGGCTGGGGCACCCGGCAGTGCTCCTGCGAAGCAGTGAATACGCCCAGCCGATTCCATTCCTTTGACCTGCTGGCCGCGCTGGTGGCGGTGGTGCAACCCAATGCACAAGTGCTGTTCTCCAACGCGGGCCTGGAGGCAGCGCTGGGCATGTCACGGCGTGCCATCGTAGGCACCAGTCTGGCCGAGCTGTTCACCGAACCGGCGCAGTTGCAGTTGGCGCTGGAGGGTGCCAACGACAATGGCTTTACCGTGGTGCGCTTTGATGCCTGGCTGCGCCGCATGGGCTACGACCCCATTCCCGTGCACGTCACCATTTCGCGCCCCGAGCCGGTGGACGAGATCATGGTCGAAATGGTCCCGCTGGAAAAGCAGACGCGCCAGGATCGCGAAGAGCGCGTGGCCGAGCAGGCGCAGACCAACAAGGAGCTCATCCGCAACCTGGCGCACGAAATCAAGAACCCGCTGGGCGGGATACGTGGGGCGGCGCAGTTGCTGGAGATGGAGATCGAATCGCGCGAACTGATCGAATACACCCAGGTCATCATCCACGAGGCCGATCGGCTGCAAAGCCTGGTGGACCGGCTGCTGGCACCGCACCGGCTTCCGCACATGGTGGGCGATGTCAATATTCACGAAGTGTGCGAGCGTGTGCGTTCGCTGATTCTGGCCGAGTTCCCCAAGGGCTTGCATGTGGTGCGCGACTACGACACGTCCATCCCCGAGTTCCGGGGCGACCGCGAACAACTGATCCAGACCGTGCTCAACATCGCCCACAACGCCTGTCAGGCGCTGTCCGAGCGCATTGAGGCGGGCGACGCGGAGTTGATTTTTTTAACGCGCGTGGCGCGACAGGTAACCTTTGGTAAGCAGCGCTACCGGTTGGCACTGGAATTGCATGTGATCGACAACGGACCTGGTGTGCCAGATTCGATCAAAGACCGCATTTTCTATCCGCTGGTGTCGGGCAGGGAAGGCGGTTCAGGGCTGGGGCTGACATTGGCGCAAACCTTTGTGCAGCAACATCGCGGCTTGATCGAGGTCGATAGCGTGCCAGGCCGTACGGAATTCAAGATCCTGATTCCGTTGCCCTGAACAATGGAGGACAGCGTTGCTGCAATGCGTGCGGCAGCCAACTGTCCCGAGCAGCCTAAAGGAGCGCAACACAATGAAGCCCATTTGGATCGTCGATGATGACCAGTCGATACGATTCGTGCTTGAAAAAGCCTTGTTGCGCGAACACCTGCCAACACGCAGCTTTTCCAATTCGCGCGATGTGCTCGCCGCACTGAGCTTGGATGCTGAAGAAGACGGCCCCCAGGTTCTGGTGAGCGACATCCGCATGCCCGGTGGCTCGGGCTTGGAACTGCTGGAAAAAGTCAAGGCCAAGCACCCGGGCTTGCCGGTCATCATCATGACCGCGTACTCGGACCTGGACAGCGCCGTAAGCGCCTTCCAGGGCGGCGCATTCGAGTACCTGCCCAAGCCGTTTGATCTGCCCAAGGCAGTGGAACTGATTCGCCGCGCGGTGGAAGAGAGCCAGCGCGAGGAAGTGGCCGAAGAGCGCATGGCCGAAGCGCCCGAAATGCTTGGGCAGGCACCTGCCATGCAGGATGTATTTCGCGCCATCGGACGCCTGTCGCAAAGCAACGTTACGGTGATGATTACCGGCGAATCCGGCTCCGGCAAGGAGCTTGTTGCGCGCGCCCTGCACAAGCACTCACCGCGCGCCAACGGGCCGTTTGTGGCCATCAATACGGCGGCCATCCCCAAGGACCTACTCGAGAGCGAACTCTTTGGTCATGAGCGCGGAGCCTTTACCGGTGCGCAGACCATGCGCCGTGGCCGCTTTGAGCAGGCTGATGGCGGTACGCTTTTCCTGGATGAGATTGGCGACATGCCGTTTGATCTGCAGACCCGATTGCTGCGTGTCCTGAGTGACGGGCACTATTACCGCGTCGGTGGTCACAGCGCCGTCAAGACCAACGTGCGCGTGATCGCAGCCACGCACCAGGATCTGGAGCGGCGTGTCAAAGATGGTGCGTTCCGCGAGGATTTGTTCCACCGGCTCAATGTGATCCGATTGCGCTTACCGCCTCTGCGCGAGCGCAAGGAGGACATTGCCGTGCTGGCACGCCACTTCATGCAGCAAAGCGCCAAGCAACTTGGCGTGGAGCCCAAGCGTATTTCAGACGCCGCATTGGTGTTGCTGGAGGGCTTTGCCTTTCCGGGCAACGTGCGCCAGCTCGAAAACGTCTGCCACTGGCTCACTGTCATGGCACCGTCGCAGGTGATTGAGCCCAAGGACTTGCCGCCCGAAGTGGGCATGGTGCTGCCCGATGCAACAGCCGCCATGGCGGTACCGGTGGAGCGCGCGGCTGTTGGAATCGAGGGCGCGTGCGCTCCCATGGCCATCGCTGTGCCGACGCCGCAGCCAGCGTTTGCGTCGAGCGGCACGCTCCATGATTCGGCTGGGTGGGAAGCGGATTTGCAGATTGAAGCCACAGCACTGTTGGGCAGTGGCAGCACCGAGGTATGGGATACGCTCTCACGGCGCTTTGAATCGCGTCTGATTCAGGCAGCACTCGCCAACACCAAGGGGCGGCGTATCGAGGCGGCGCAGAAACTCGGCATTGGCCGCAACACCATTACCCGCAAGATCCAGGAACTGGGTCTTGAATAAGGTTTACTAATCGTTATTGATTTACAGTAATATGACTACTTAATTCCAAGGAATTGCGCACAATCGCACTTCAGACTAACCACACTGGAGATAGCGATGCGCATTGGAGTACCCAAGGAAATCAAGAACCACGAATACCGGGTCGGCCTCACCCCTGCAAGCGTGCGCGAGTTAGTCGCACACGGCCACCAGGTGATGGTGCAGCAAAACGCCGGCACGGCCATCGGTCTGGACGATGCCCAGTACGTGGCAGCAGGCGCGCAAATGCTGGCCAGCGCGGCCGAAATTTTTGAGCGTGCCGAGATGATCGTGAAGGTCAAGGAGCCGCAACCGGTGGAATGCGCCATGCTGCGCCCCGGTCAGATTCTCTACACCTACCTGCACCTGGCTCCAGACCCCGAGCAGACCGCCGCACTGGTCAACTCGGGTGCCGTGTGCATTGCCTACGAAACCATTACCGGGCCCGGTGGCGGCTTGCCCTTGCTTGCGCCCATGAGCGAAGTGGCCGGGCGTATGGCGATTCAAGCCGGTGCCACCTATCTGGAAAAAGCCCACGGTGGACGCGGCTTGCTGCTCGGTGGCGTGCCCGGCGTGGCACCCGGCCATGTGGCCATCATTGGTGCCGGCGTGGTCGGCACCAATGCGCTGCAAATGGCCGTTGGCATGGGCGCGCGCGTAACCGTGCTCGACAAGAGTGTGGACCGCCTGCGCCAGCTTGACCTGGTGTTTGGCAACCGCATCAGCACCGTGTACTCCACCGCTGCCAGCATTGAAGAAGCCGTGCTCGACGCCGACCTGGTGGTCGGTGGTGTACTGGTTCCGGGCGCTGCCGCTCCCAAGCTGGTAACGCGCGACCACATCGCGCGCATGAAGAAGGGCGCCGTGATTGTGGACGTGGCCATCGACCAGGGTGGCTGCTTTGAAACCTCGCACGCCACCACCCATGCCGATCCGGTGTACGTGGTTGACGGGGTGGTGCACTACTGCGTGGCCAACATGCCCGGTGCCGTGGCGCGCACTTCAACCTTTGCCCTGAACAACGCCACCATCGGCCACGCCGTGGCGCTGGCCGACAAGGGCTGGAAAGCTGCTCTGCGTGACAACGTGCACCTGCGCAACGGACTCAACGTGTGCGAAGGCAAGGTCACCTACGAAGCCGTTGCCCACGACCTGGGTCTGGCCTACGTCAGCGTGGACAGCGTGCTTGCCTGAAGTGCTACCAAACTTATAGCGAATCGAGCGTCAGAACGACCGGGGCATGGTCGCTCGGGCGCTCGTTTTTGCGTGGGGTGCGGTCCACCTGACAGGCACGCGCGCGCTCCTTCAGCGCGGCACTTACCAGGATGTGGTCGATGCGCAGGCCGCGGTTGCGCCGGAACCCCATGTCGCGGTAGTCCCACCATGAATAGCTCTTGGGCGGTTGCGTAAACAACCGGAAACTGTCGGCCAGCCCCAAGGCCACCAGCGCGCGCAGGTGGTAGCGCTCGTCCTCGGTGCAGTGGATTTGCTCGTGCATGCCCACCGGGTCCCAGACATCGAGGTCATCAAAGGTGATGTTGAAGTCGCCCATCAGCACCAGTTTCGGGTACCGTGTGAGTTCCTCTCGCAACCAGGCGCGCAGGCCATCAAGCCACGCCATCTTGTACTCAAACTTGTCGGTCCCCGGGGCCTGCCCGTTGGGGAAATAGGCACCAATCACCCGGATTCCGTCGGACGACCCGGACGCTGCGACCGGGTCGGGCACGGTGGCGGTAATCACGCGCGCCATGTCGTCGGCAAAGCCAGGGATGTTGCGCACCACATCACTTGCGGTTGTGCGTGTGAGCAGGGCCACGCCGTTGTAGGTCTTTTGGCCAAACCATTGCGCCTGGTAGCCTTCGGCAGCAAAGGCATCGGCAGGAAACTTGTCGTCGGTGAGCTTGAGTTCCTGCAGCGCCAGCACATCGACCGGATGCGCGCGCAGCCACTCCAGCACCTGCGGCAGGCGCACGCCAAGCGAATTGACGTTCCAGGTGGCAAGTTGCATGGTGCTGTGTCCGGTGAGGCTTACCAGTGCAGCAGTGCTGCCACACCCACCGCTGTGCCCAGTGCGCCAACGACAAACATGGCGTATTCGAGCCACTTCTTCTTGGTCAAAAGCGCAATCGCAGCCAGAGCAATGGCAACTTGCAAGGCGGTGGTGGCCTGTGCCCAGCGGTGGTGCTGGTGCATCTGCTCATCGCTTTGGTGGTCCCATTCAGTGGCCTCGGCCTCGAGCTTTTCGGCTGCGGTCTTGATCTCGCCCTTTTCCTTTTCGTAGCGCTCCACTTTGCCCTGCAACTCTTCCTTGCGTTCGGCGGGGGCGAGGTCGCGCGCGAGTTCGGCCAGCGACTGCTTGGTGCTCTTGGACTGGTAGTAATTCCACTGGTTGGAGGCTTCGGTCTTCTTGATGGCTGCGTTGTTCTTGTACAGGCCGGCATTGGCTTGCGTTGCTCCGCCCATGTACGAGAAGATCGCGCCCACGGTGGCAATGATGGCGGTGAACATGGCGATCTGGTTTACCATGCCTGCGCCGCCGTGGTCGCCATGCCCGCCCTGCTGGGCGTGTTCGAGTTTGTGGTCGTGCGGGCCGTGCACGTGAAATCCGTCTGCTGACATTTCAAATTCCTGAAGCGGTAGTTTGGGTTTGGTGGTGATAGCTGACAAAAGAGTAGGCGAGCCCGGTGGCGGACTGGTGTCGCTCGCGCGCAGTTTCGATCCACTGCGGCCCCAAGCTGGGGGCGAAGGCGTCGCCTTCAAAGGGGGCGTCGATTTCGGTGATCTCGGCGCTATGCGCGAGCGGCTCTGCCAGGGTGTACAACTGCGCGCCGCCGATGACCCAGACGTGCTCCGCTTGCTCACATATTTGTAGCGCTTGTTGCAAGCTCAAGGCGCTTTGCGCGCCACTGGCGTGCCAGTCCGGCTGGCGTGTGACGACCACGTTGCTGCGCCCTGGCAGGGGCCGAAAGCGCGCTGGCAGCGAGTCCCAGGTCTTGCGCCCCATGATCACCGGGCAGCCCATGGTCAGGCGCTTGAAGTGCGCCATGTCCTCGGGTAAATGCCAGGGCAGGCCGCCGTCCTTGCCGATGACGCCATTGGAGGCGCGCGCAAAAATCAGGTGCAGTTGCATGGCGTGTTCAGACCGCCACCGGCGCCTTGATGGCGGGGTGGGACTCGTAACCCAGCACCTCGAAGTCTTCGTACTGGTAGTCGAACAGCGAGTCGGGGCGGCGTTTGATTACCAGTGTGGGGTAGGCTAAGGGCGCGCGGCTCAGTTGCAGCGCGACCTGCTCGGCGTGGTTGCTGTAGATGTGGCAATCGCCACCGGTCCAGATGAAGTCGCCCACGTCCAGGTCGCACTGCTGCGCCACCATGTGGGTGAGCAGGGCGTAGCTGGCAATGTTGAAGGGCACGCCCAGAAAGATGTCGGCGCTGCGCTGGTAGAGCTGGCAGCTCAGTTTGCCCTTGCCGCTGGCTTGCGTCGGCGGGGCCACATAGAACTGGAAGAAGGCGTGGCAGGGCATCAGCGCCATCTTGTCGAGTTCGGCCACGTTCCAGGCACTGACGATGATGCGACGCGAGTCGGGGTTTGTCTTGAGTGTGTGGATGACCTGGGCAATCTGGTCGATGTGGCCGCCGTCGGGCGTGGGCCAACTGCGCCACTGCACACCATAGACCGGGCCGAGGTCGCCGTCGTCGCGCGCCCATTCGTCCCAGATGCTCACGCCGCGCTCTTTGAGCCAGTTGTTGTTGGACGACCCGGTCAAAAACCAGAGCAGTTCCTGGATGATGGAGCGCAGGTGCACCTTCTTGGTGGTGACCAGCGGGAAACCCTCGTTGAGGTCAAAGCGCATCTGGTAGCCAAACACGCTCTTGGTGCCGGTGCCCGTGCGGTCCATCTTGGCCACACCGTGTCCATCCACGTGGCGCAGAAAATCTTCGTACTGGGAGCGCACGGGGCGCGTTGGGTTAGTCATTTCAAAAGGAACCAAAAAGTGTGTCCAGAGCCGACACGATGGTTGCGCCATCGTGGGCCAGGCTTGTTACGGGGGTGGTCAATCCGCTGGCTGGAAACGCGGCCAGTGCCGTAGTATCGAGCACGACTTCCTGGCCCGACACCATAAACGACGGATTCAGGTCGCGCATGCGCGGCCCGAAGGCTGTGGCGTCGCGCAGCGGTATCACCACGCGGCTGGCAACTCGGTCAATGAAGTCGTTTTGCACATCGAGCAGAAACGGCGTCTTCTTGCGCAGCGCCCGATCAGGATGGCGGTAGACGTGAAACTTTGCCATGGGGGATTCAGAAGCTACGGTAGCGGTCCAGCGGCAAGCCCTCGGATTCGATGCGCTTGTTGTAGGCGTCGATTGCGTCCTTGTTTTCCTCGTTCCATTGTTCCCAATAACGCCGCTGTATCTCACCGGCCAGCAAGGTATCGACGGTTTGCGAGATGTTGATCCCCATTGCGCGCGCGGCTTCAAGCACCTTGGAATTCAAGGACAGGTTGGTTGCCTTCTTGGGCGCATTCTCAAAGTGAAGCATGGGTTTTCTCCATCCACGTTGCGCACAGTATATGCGCAGGCTGGGTGTTGCCGCAGTAGCCGTTTGTTCTCACAAGCGCAGCATGCGTCCCGGGTTGAGCAGGTTGTGCGGATCGAGCGCGTGCTTGATGGCGCGCATCATGCCCAGCGCCACCGGGGACTTGTGCTGCGCGAGTTTGTCGCGCTTGAGGCTGCCGATGCCGTGCTCGGCCGAGATCGAGCCGTTGTAGCGTTGCACCTGTTCGTAGACGATGGCGTTGACGCCAGCTTCCTGGTCACGCAAAAAGGCTTGCGCGTCGCTGCCCTCGGGGGCCTGCACGTTGTAGTGCAGGTTGCCGTCGCCCAGATGGCCGTAGTTCACCAGGCGCACGCCGGGGAAGGCTTGCGCAAGCAGCGCGTCGGTCTCGCGTACGAACGCCGGGATGCGCGAGACCGCAATCGAGATGTCGTGTTTGATGTTCAAGCCCTCCTGGGCCTGCGCCAGCGGAATGCTCTCGCGCACATGCCATAGCGCGCGCGCCTGGGTGATGTTTTCAGCCACTACGGCATCGCTGACGCAGCCGCTTTCCAGTGCCGCTTCAAGCAGGCGCTCGAACTGGGCACGCGCGTGGCCCTCCGATTCGTGGTCCGAGTTCTCCAGCACCACGCAGTAGGGTGCGCCGATTTCGCGCAGCGGCACGCGCAGTTGCGGGAAATGCTTGCTCACCAGACTGAGCGCAAACTGGCCCATGACCTCAAAGCCGGTGAGCCCCGCAAACAAGTGCTGGTGCGCCAGGCCGAGCAGTTGTACCGCCGCCTCCAGCGAGGGCACGGCGGCCATGGCGGTAAGCTGCGCTGCGGGCATGGGGTAGAGCTTCATGGTGGCGGCAGTGATGACGCCCAGCGTGCCCTCCGAGCCAATCATCAGGTGGCGCAGGTCGTAGCCGGTATTGTCCTTGCGCAGGCCCGTCAGGCCTGACCAAACCTCACCCTGCGCCGTGACCACTTCCAGCCCCAGGCACAACTCGCGCGTGTTGCCGTAGCGCACCACCTGGGTGCCGCCAGCATTGCTGCCCAGGTTGCCGCCCACGGTGCAACTGCCTTCGGAGGCCATGCTCAGAGGGTACAGAAAGCCCGCCGCAGCGCAGTGTTCCTGCACGGTCTGCAGTACGCATCCGGCCTCCACCGTAACGGTCAGGTTGGCGGCGTCGAGCACGCGCACCTGGTGCATGCGTTTGAGGCTTAGCACCACCTGGGTGCCGCTGGCGTCGGGCGTGGAGCCCACCACCATGCCGGTGTTGCCGCCCTGGGGAACCATCGCTACGCGGGCAGTGGCACAGGCGCGCACCACGTCGCGTACCTGCTCGGTGCTGGCCGGGCGCACCACGGCCAGGGCCTTGCCGTGTTCGCGCTGACGCCAATCCACCTCCCAGGCGCTCAAGTCGCCTTCGGTCAGCACGTTGGCCGCGCCAACGATCTGGCGCAGTGGGTCAAGCAAAGGGTGGGTTGGGTTCATGGTGAGGCTTTCAAACGGATGCGCACATGCAGCGCGCAGGCCACAAACAGGCTCAGGCACAGGGCAATCTCCAGCAGTGCCAGGGTGTTGCCGGGAGGTGCATCACCCCAGGCGCGCACCACCCCTTCGGTGAAATACAGCCACACCACCATGCTCACCCAGCGGTAGGTGTACATGCGGTTCTTGAGCAGTCCGGCCAGCGGCACGCACAGCGGCAACGCCTTGAGTGCCAGCCAGCTACCGCCCGGACGCAATGGCGCAAGCACCAACTCCCACGCCAGGCTGAGTACGATCAGTGCGAGCAGGCTGGCAACGGCCAGCATGCGGGTGCGGTCAACGGTGTCGGAATGGGTGGGCATGGTCGGTGGCATCATAGCGGCATGGAAACCATTGCACGATTACGGGTTTGGCTGCAGGATGTGGCGCATGTACCGTGGCTTAACGCCATGCACACGCTGCGTGAGCGCTTTCGCGACGATCGCCTGGGCCTGACCGCCAGCAGCCTGACCTTTACCACCACCATTGCCCTGGTGCCGCTGATCACGGTGGCGCTGGCGGTGTTCACCGCGTTTCCGATGTTTGCCAAGTTTCAGGACGTGCTGCAGAAGTGGCTGATCGAAAGCCTGGTGCCCGACAACATTGCACGCCAGGTGCTGGGCTACCTCAACCAGTTTGCCGGCAAAGCCAGCAAGCTCGGCACTGCCGGTCTCGCAGTGCTGCTGGGCACGGCGCTGGCACTGGTGTTCACCATCGACCGCACGCTCAACACCATCTGGCGCGTGCGTAAGGCCCGCCCGTTTGCCCAGCGCGTGCTGATCTACTGGGCCGCCATTACGCTGGGGCCGCTGGTACTGGGCATCAGCCTGAGCATCACGTCCTACGCCCTGTCGGCGTCCAAGGGGCTGGTGGGAGATATGCCCGGCGGCGTGGGGCTGTTGCTGGACGTGCTGCAGTTTGTACTGGTGGCAGCCGGGGCGGCGGCGATGTTTCGCTACGTACCCAATACCGATGTGCGCTGGGGCCACGCCTGGATGGGCGGCTTCTTTGTCTCGGCTGGGCTGGAGTTGGCCAAGAAGGCGCTGACCTGGTACCTGGCCAATGTGCCAACCTACTCGGCCGTGTACGGCGCGTTTGCCACGGTGCCTATTTTGCTGGTGTGGATTTATGTGGGCTGGGTCATCGTGCTGCTGGGTGCGGCCCTCACGGCCTATATGCCCTACCTGCTTGCCGGTGCCACGCGGCGGCGCTTTTTCCACGGCTGGCAGTTTGAGTTGGCGTTGGAGATTTTGCAGCGCCTGGAACTTGCGCACCACGACGCCACCAAGGGCCTGGCGCTGGAGGCGCTGTGCCACGATCTGCAGATCGACCCGCTGCGCCTGGAGCCGGTGATCGAGGCTCTGCTACAACTCGACTGGATCGGGCAACTCGCACCGGCTGGCGACGCCGAGGGCCTGCCGCGCTATGTGCTGCTGATTGACCCCGACAAGACGCCACTGGCTCCGCTGCTGCAAAGACTGCTGCTGGTGCGCAACGCCACTACCGAAAAAATGTGGAACCTGGGCCGCTTCCCGGCAGCCACCGTGCGCGACGCGTTATAGCTGCGCCCAAAAAATTAATCCATTCTTGCGCCCGACTGGCTGACGGCGCTGGCCCAGCGGGGCATTTCGGCGGCGAGGTATTTGCTGAAATCATCTGCTCCCAGAAACGCCGGGTCGGCACCCTGGGTGATCATGCGGCTGCGCACTTCGGGCATGGCCAGCACTTGTTTGAACGCGTCGCTGAGTTTGGCCACCACGTCCTTGGGGGTGGCAGCGGGTGCCAGGAAACCGTAGAACCCCACGACTTCAAAGTTCTTGATGCCCGACTCGATCACCGTGGGTACTTCGGGCAATGCGGGGTTGCGCTCGCGGCTGGTTACGGCCAGGGCGCGTACCTTGCCTTGCTTGTGGTAAGTGGCCGCCTGCGGAATCGACTCGGCCATAAATTCCACCTGCCCGCCCATCAGGTCGGTAAATGCCGGTGCGCTGCCACGGTAGGGAATGTGGACCATGAACAAGCCAGTGGCGGCCTTGAACATTTCGGGCGCGAGGTGGCTGATGCCGCCATTGCCGGCCGAGCCGTAGTTAATCTGGCCCGGCCGTGCGCGCACGTAGGAGATAAATTCCGGCAGCGTCTTGGCGGGCACTTTGGGGTTGACCAACAGCGCCAACGGCTGCATGGCGGTGCGCGCAATCGGCGCAAAGTCGCGCAGGGTGGCGTAGGGCAGCTTGCTGTAGAGCGCGGGGTTGATCACCATCACGCCAGTATTGGCGAGCATGATGGTGTAGCCGTCGGGCGGCGACTTCATCACCTCCTGCGCGCCCACGGTGCCGCCCGCGCCGGACTTGTAGTCAATCATCACCGGCTGGCCCAGCACGCTTTGGAGCTTGTCGGATAGCAGCCGCGCATGCTGGTCCAGCGGGCCACCGGCCGGAAATCCGATGATGACTTTGATCGGCTTGTCGGGGAAGGCGGCCGATGCCAGCGTGCCCAGGGTCAGCAGCGCAGTGGCCAGCAGTGCGCGCACGGGGGAATTGTTTTTCATGGGGTTTTCTGCTTCAAAAAATCGCGGATGGTAAACAGTGTTTCTTCGGGCGTTTCGGTCATCTGGTGGTGGCCCACGGGCAGGCTTGCCACATGAACCAACTTGCCGTGGGCGCGGGCGGTGTTGATCAGCCCTTGCGCCGCTTTTTCCGGTGTCATTTGGTCCTGCGCGCCCAGCACAAACAGCACCGGGCAGGTGATGGCGGCCATGGCAGCTTCGCCGTTGGCGTATTGGTTGCAGGCGTTGAAGCCCCGGTAGAAAACGTTGACCTCGGGGTTGCTCGCCAGCACGCGCCGCCCCAGCGCCATGCCCGCGCCAAACACCCAGGTGCCTGGCCCCAGCGCCGACGGCGGCGCGGCCAAGGTGCTGCGCGAAAACACGTTAACCAGGCTTAGCGCTTTCATGGGGTCGGACACCGAGGCATCAAGCAGCGTCTGCGACACCTTCATCGGGAACGCCGTGCCCACCAGCACCAGGTGGCTGATGCGCTCTTTCAGGCGCGCGGCGGCCTCCAGCGCAATCAGTGAGCCCCAGCTATGGCCCACCAGGGCTGCGCGCTGCACGCCCGCCGCGTCGAGCAGCGCGCCAATGAAGTCGGCCGCTTCTTCCACGGTGGAGGGTGCCTCACCGGCGCTGCGACAGTGGCCGGGCAGATCGACGGCGAGCACATTGAAGCCATGGTGCGCCAGATAGCGGCTTTGCAGAATCCAGACGCTGTGGTCGTTGAGTACGCCGTGGATGAAGACCACGGTGGGCTTGGCGGCGTCAAAGGCCTTGCCGCCGGTGTAGCAATAGGTGTTGGCGTTATGGATAGTCAGTATCATGGTATTTCCAGTTAGGATGCCCTCTCTGCGGCCTTGAGGGCGCGCTTGAGATCGTCGATCAGGTCGTCGGCGTCTTCCAGGCCGATCGACAGGCGAATCGTTCCCTGGGTGATGCCCGCACCCGCCAGTGCTTCGTCGCTCATGCGAAAGTGGGTGGTGCTGGCCGGGTGGATCACCAGACTGCGGCAGTCGCCCACGTTGGCCAGGTGGCTGAACACCTTGAGTGTTTCGATGAACTTCTTGCCTTGCTCGCGGTTGCCTTTGAGGTCGAAACTGAACACCGAGCCCGCGCCCCGGGGCAGCAGCTTTTGCGCCAGTGCGTGGCTTGGGTGGCTCTCCAGCAGCGGGTGGCCCACGCGCGCCACAAACGGCTGTGCTGCCAGAAACTGCACTACCTTGTGCGTGTTTTCCATGTGGCGCGCCATGCGCAGGCCCAGAGTCTCGATGCCTTGCAGAATCAGCCAGGCCGAGTGCGGGCTCAGGCACGCGCCAAAGTCGCGCAGGCCCTCGCGCCGTGCCCGCAGCAGGAACGCCCCGACGGTGCTTTCTTCACTGAAGTTCATGTGGTGAAAGCCGTCGTAGGGCGCGGCCAGTTCGGAGAACTTGCCCGACGTTTCATAAGCGCGCGCCCAGTCAAAACTTCCGCCATCGACAACGATGCCGCCAATCACCGTGCCGTGGCCCGAGAGAAACTTGGTGGCCGAGTGGTACACCAAATCCGCGCCCAGTTCCAGTGGCTTCATCAGCCAGGGCGAGGTCAGGGTGGAGTCCACCAGCAGCGGCACGCCCGCGTCGTGCGCGATCTGACTGACCGTGGGAATGTCGAGCACGTCCAACCCCGGGTTGCCCACCGTTTCGCCAAAGAACAGTTTGGTGTTGGGGCGAACGGCGGCGCGCCAGCCGTCAATATCGCCGGGCTGTACAAAGGTGGTCTCAATGCCAAAGCGGCGTAGGGTGTAGTGCAGCAGGTTTTGCGAGCCGCCGTAGAGCGCCGTGCTGGCCACGATGTGCGAGCCCGCGCCCATGAGCGTGGCCACGCTCAGGTGCAAGGCGGCCTGGCCGCTGGCGGTGGAGATGGCCCCAATGCCGCCTTCAAGCGCTGCCATGCGCTGCTCGAGCACCGCGTTGGTGGGGTTGCTGATGCGGCTGTACACGTGGCCGGCGCGCTCCAGGTTGAACAGCGACTGCGCGTGCTCGCTGGACTCGAACACGAACGAGGTGGTCAGGTGGATCGGCACGGCGCGCGCGCCGGTGGCGGGGTCGGGGGCGGCCCCGGCGTGCAGCGCCAGGGTGTCAAAGCCGGGATCGGCGTAGCCGGGCATAGGTTTCTCCAGAATCAGACGGTGGCAATGCCGCCATTGTCGGCCAAGTTGCCACCCTTCCATTGCGCACAGTGGTGTCGGCGGCCCGCTCTCGGAGATAATGCCACGCTATGAGCGGCAATACTTTCGGAACCCTTTTTGCGGTCACCAATTTTGGTGAGTCCCACGGCCCGGCCATTGGCTGTGTGATTGACGGCTGCCCGCCGGGTATGGACTTGTGCGAGGCCGACATCCAGGGCGACCTCGACCGCCGCCGCCCCGGCACCAGCCGCCACGTGACCCAGCGCAACGAGCCCGACGCGGTGCAGATTCTCAGCGGCGTATACCTGGGCAAGACCACCGGCACACCGATTGCACTGCTGATCCAAAACACCGACCAGCGCAGCAAAGACTACGGCAACCTGTTGGAGACCTTCCGCCCCGGCCACGCCGACTACAGCTATTTCCAGAAATACGGCCTGCGCGATCCGCGCGGCGGTGGGCGCTCGAGTGCGCGGCTGACAGCGCCCATGGTGGCCGCCGGTGCGGTGGCCAAGAAGTGGTTGCGTGAACACTACGGCACCACATTTCGCGGTTGCATGACGCAGATTGGCGAACTGCCCATTGCCTTTGAATCCTGGGAGCACGTGCCACACAACCCGTTCTTTGCGCCGGTGGCTGATGTGCAGGCGCTGGAAGACTACATGGACGCCCTGCGCAAGGCGGGCGACTCGTGCGGCGCGAGCATCCGCGTCTGCGCCACGCACGTGCCGGTGGGCTTGGGCGAGCCGCTGTTTGACAAGCTCGACGCCGACATTGCCTACGCCATGATGGGCATCAACGCCGTCAAGGGGGTGGAGATTGGTGCCGGCTTTGCCAGCGTGGCGCAGCGCGGCACCACGCACGGCGACGCGCTCAGCCCGCAGGGCTTTCGCAGCAACAACGCCGGCGGCGTGCTCGGCGGCATCAGCACCGGGCAGGACCTGGAAGTGCGCATCGCCGTCAAGCCCACCAGTTCGATCCTGACGCCGCGCGAGTCGATTGACGCAACCGGCGCATCCACCCAAGTCGTGACCAAGGGCCGCCACGACCCCTGCGTGGGCATCCGCGCCACCCCCATTGCCGAGGCCATGCTGGCCTTGGTGGTGATGGAGCACGCCCTGCGCCAGCGCGCCCAATGCGGCGACGTGCACCCCCCCCTGGCACCGATTGCCGGGCAAGCCTGAGCGCGGCGGGTTTGCGCCGCATGTCGTTCTTGACGCGCTTGCGAAATATCAATCCGCAGGCACGCTAGACTCATAAGGTGGGACCTGAGGAAAGCAGGGGTATGTCAGGGGTTGGCGTCACTTGTCCGTTGACACCACTGCCGTTCCCGTGATCCAACCAGAGGGCAGAAAATGCGTCACGTAGTCAGTGTGTTATTGATGCTGTTTGGGTTGATGACTTCGTCCTTCGCGGAGCTGAGCATCGGCGTCGGGCTTCCGGGCTTGAGCATCGGGATCAACCTGCCCTTCTTTCCGGAACTCGTGCCGGTGCCGGGCTACCCGGTCTATTACGCCCCGCAACTGAATTCGAACTATTTCTTTTACGATGGCATGTACTGGGTGTATCAGGACGACAACTGGTACGCGAGCGCTTGGTACAACGGGCCTTGGACACTGGTGGCACCAGAGTTTGTGCCGCTGTTCGTTCTGCGAATTCCGGTGCGCTATTACGGGGTTCCACCTGTGTACTTTGGTGGCTGGCGCTCGGACGCGCCGCCACGCTGGGGTGAACATTGGGGCAAGGCATGGGAACAGCAGCACAGTGGATGGGACAAGTGGAACCACAGCAATGTGCCGACGCCTGCCCCGCTGCCGCACTACCAGCGCCAGTATTCTGGCGAGCGCTATCCCCAAGCGGAGCAGCACCAGCAGCTTCACAACCAGAACTACCGATACCAGCCACGTGAGGCCATCGTGCAACAGCACTACCGCGAGCAGGCAGTTCCAAGAGCGAGCGCACCTCCTCAAGCGGGACAGCAAGGTGGGCCAGCCACGCCACCACGCGCACAGTTGCCGCAACGGGGAGGCGAAGACGTTCAAAGGGCAGCACCACCCCAAGCCGCGCCTCACCAGAGAGACACGGCAGCGCACGATCAACGTCCCCCACCTGTGGCAGCCCAGGAAGCCGTGCCTCAAGGCAGGGGATCGGCGCCGGAGCCCAAGCGCGGACAAGGACAGGAAAAAGGCCGCGATAAGGAAGAGGGGCGAGGTCAGGATCGCAATAGGTCGCAATAGGGAACGCGGGCCGATTCGCTTGCAGTCTAGAATCAGCAGGCTGCACCCCCGCGAGGGTGCAAGCCTCTTTGTCTGACCGGTAAAAGGAACCCTGCGTATGTCATTTCACGCTTTTCGAACGATTCAACCGCTGTGTCTGTTCGCAGTGCTATTGGCCTGCCAGTCCAGCGTGTTTGCGCAGGAGCCTTCTCAGTCGCTGTATGAGCGGCGGATGGGGTTGATCAAAGGCACATCCCCCGGCATCGTCATCTACGACCCCGAAAAATCTCAACCGCCAGCAACACCCGCAACACCCGCAACAACTGGAACACCTGCCACACCAGCACCAAGCAGCGCCAAATCCGAGACCGATTCCAAGTCAGCAGATCCGGCGGTATCCCAAGCGCCCGCCAAACCAGGAGCGCTGAGCATGCGCCAACTACCAAGCGGCCGGTCATTGAGAGATGCAAGTCACCTAGGCGCCGTCGACGGTGGCATACCAGTGCCAACCGGGCGATAAGCGTCCACGTCCCAAGCGGAACCCACGGCCAAGCCTTGGGCGCATGCCCATCCTCAAGCGAGGCGAGGACGGCGAACCAGTGTCAAGTGTGGACGGAAGTTTTTTTAGCGCCTGACGCATTCGTGCCTGTAACGGTCAAGCGGTTCAGTCGATTCGCTTTGGGCTGGGTGCGGTCATCCGCACGGAACTTTGGTAAGTCAAGTCCGCAGCGTAAGCCGTCCTCCGAAAAATCAACCCGGAGATGATTGCTGCTCCATTGCGGTCACGGAAGATCTCTGTGAGACTTCTCCTAAGCCGTCATAGAAATTGATGCGGAATTTCCGATCACTTTTGCTCAATTGTCGATTGCCGAATTCGGCTTCCAACCAACAGGTGCCGTCATTGGAAGCGGTTGCCCGATACCTGCCATTGGGCAAACCAAATTCTCAATACCGGACATTTCATTTACACAGCAATACCACCTGCAGCCAATGACTATGTGCGTCCAACCTGTTCACATGACCATCGCTTCGAGGCGGAAAACACCTGCAGCCGCTCGAATTTCTTTCATGAGACCATGACCTGGAAGCGTCTTGGTCTCAATCGTCACAAGACCGACTTGTGCCAATTGGTCTACATCACGTTTGACAGCGCTGCGATCGCGATGCAGTCGCCCAGCGATGACTGTGATCGAACCTGGTTCGCCCTTGACACTGCGGAACACGTCAAGTCGACTGGCAGTCAGCAGGCGCAGGAGATCGGCGGGATCTTCAAAGCTGACAGTGCGTTCCTCTGGTATCGGTTGACCAGCGTCAGCCAATCGTGCCAACGCCTTCCCCCTGCGAAAGAAATCTTGTTCGTTACCTGCTTTGAGGGTGACATTTTTCATGCTGTTCTCCTGAGTGCAGCCCAATCGGTCTGGAACTGATCTTCTATGTCATCAAAACTCGTGAATTTAACCGTAGCCACAACGCCGAAATAGTGCCGGTGGTGATGCCCATGGTGGTTGTCATAGCCCACCACGCGCCCGTTATCGCCAGCGTGCAGTGCATGGTTGATGTACGCAAGGTTGTAACGAGTCACCTGACCTTGCGCATCAGCCCAAATTTCACGTCGAAGCTGACCATTCCCACGCTTTTGCGTGATGTGGTGCGTATCATCGACAATTTTTCGATCAGCCATGACATATATTATCATGGCTGGCGCATCTGGCGTGCATTGACTTGACCGACTGAGGGGCACGTTGAAATACGCACCGACATTGGCATCAGTGGCCTGACAGCCGGCAGCGTAGCGCTGATTTCGGTGACTGCAGCACCGCCTCTCGACCAGAAGCTGGCGTAGATGAAAGGCAGCTATGGGAAGCCCGAAAAATGCTATTTTTTTGTTCTTCTGAACGTTCTGAAAGAAGATATTCTTCCACCGTCATTGTCATGCCAAGCTTGGCAAGTAACGCGGTCGCTGACGTGCACGCGTGACTTGTTCGAAGGCATATCCGAGATTTAGTATTTTCATCTCGCTCCAGGCCTCGGCAAAGAAACTCAAACCCACCGGAAGCCCATGCACGTTCCCAGCCGGCACGCTGATGCTCGGTGTACCAGCTGCTGCAGCGGGTGAACTACTACCCCCGATGGCGTGATCTCCCAAAACCAGATCCGTACACCAGGCCGGCCCGCCAGTGGGTGCAATCAACGCATCAAGACGATTGTCGTGTAGCACCTTTTCTATGCCATCGATGCCGGCAACACGCTGGCAGGTCGCCAATGCCTCCAGGTATTCGGCATCGCTCAATGGGCCCTTAGCCTGCGCCATCAGAAATATGTCTTGGGTGAAATACGGCATTTCAGTCGCCGAATTGAGCACGTTAAAGGCAATGACATCCGCCAGGCTCTGCACCGGGGCGTGGTGCCCCATGCGTTGCAAGTAGGCATTGAGGCCTGCCTTCATTTCGTATAGAAGTACGGTTCTCTTCGCTGCGCGCAGGGTATCAATGTCTGGCAGCGTCACCGGGTCCAGTAGCACCGCGCCGGCACTTTTCAGCGCAGTCAGTGCGTGCAAATAGATTTTTTCGACACCATCGTGAAAGCCAGAGAATTGACGCACAACGCCAAGTCGTGCTCCATTGAGTGCGTTACTGTCAAGCGCGCTCGAATAGTCTTGCCGGGTGTGCGCTGCACTGCCGCGCATTGCCGGGTCCAGCGCATCAGCCCCAGTCAGGGCTGCAAGCAGCAAGGCGCAATCGCGTACCGTGCGCGCCATCGGACCAGGCGTGTCAAGACTATGTGAGATCGGTATGATGCCGCGCCGACTGATCAGTCCAACCGTGGGCTTCAATCCAACGACACCGCATACCGATGCCGGACTCAAGATTGAGCCGTCGGTCTCGGTTCCGACGGCGGCTGCGCACAAACTCGCTGCCACAGCCACAGCAGAACCAGAACTTGAGCCTGAGGCGCTGCGATCCAGTGCATACGGATTGCGCGTCAACCCGCCGCGTGCGCTCCAACCGCTGCTGCTTTGGCGGCTTCGGCCATTGGCCCACTCGCTCATGTTGGTCTTGCCGAGAATGACAGCACCTGCCGCGCGCAAACGCTGCACCAGAAAAGCATCCTCCTGTGGCTCTAAGCCCAGAAGTGCCAACGAGCCAGCAGTCGTCGCCATGCGATCCCTTGTGTCAATGTTGTCCTTGATGAGGATCGGAATTCCGTGCAGCGGACCGCGCGGTCCTTTGGACATCAATTCATCGTCCAGTGACCGAGCTATCGCGTTCGCATCCGGATTGCGCTCAATCACACTGAACAGGCACGGCCCGTTGCGATCAAGTCGCTCGATGCGCTCCTGGTAACACACGGTCAGTTCTTCGGAGGTGACACGTCGCGCCGCAAGATCCGACTGCAGTTCCGCAAGGCTGCGCTCCTCAATAGCTGTAATGCTCATACGTCGTCCGATTGGCGCCTCACCTATGTACATCCCAGCTTAGCGATTCCTTGATCGCATATTCCAAAATGCGCTTTTGTCGGGGGTCTTCGTCTGCCTGATTGAAAGTGCCACAAATGACAATGTCGGTTTCAACCGAACGCAGCATAAAACTGTTCCAGTGTCCAAGGTGACCCCAGAACAAGTTATCTTCAATGGAAAACGCCGAAAGACCAGCAGCGGTTCGCGTCTTGCGAGTCCCTGTCCCGGTGGGTGCATCAGTTCCCAGCATCATGGATCGTAGCGTCTCTTCTTTAGCAAAGACCGACCCACACAGGAGACTGCTTATAAAGTGATCAAGATCAGCGGCCGTCGAAACCAGTCCCCCACCGCCGAAAGTGTCAAACGATGGATCAAAGCAGGCTGTGTCCATAGCGCCAGAAAATGCATGGGACACCGGCCAATCTACAGAAGCCTCTTGACCCTCGAGATAAGTGTGTTTGAGTGCAAGCGGATCGAGCAAACGGTCCCTATAGGCTGATGCCAGCGATGATCCGGTTGCGGCCTCAATGATCATGGCCAGCAGCACATAACCTGTATCACTGTAGGCAACGCCTTCATCGGGTCGAAAGTAGGGCGTACCCCAGCGCACAGCAACACCCAAAAGTTCTAGCGCAGTCCATTTCCGGGTCGGCGTGCTGATTACCTCTTCAAAGAACTGCGCGTTCGTCGCGTAGTCGAAAACACCGCTGCGATGTCTCAGTAGCTGTGCAATGGTGATATCCGGGCCGAAGGAAATGCCCTCATAAACGTGGATCCGATCACAGATCTCTTTCGAGAGATAAGTCGTCAGTCTGTCATCGAGGGTTATCACCCCTTCTTCCACCAGGAGCAAAACGAGAGCTGACGTAAAGGTCTTGGTAATGCTGGCAGTGCGGAAAGCATGTGTCGCCGGTCCATCGGTGGTCGACCCATGACATGTGCGGTTAGAGCCCTCCCACCATGTTGCTCCACGCCGGATTCGCAGAACACATTCCTCAGCGAGCCCTGCGATCAGATTTTCGAGTCTGTCGCAGACGGCGGTGGACACATTGCCGTTTTGTTTCATATTTTTGGTGGCTTGACAGACTCTTGGGATTTCACCTCGAAAGTGACACCAGACAGTGTTTTTTGCTTCAATGATTGCCTTCGTTTATTGTACTTGAATTCAAATTCAATTAGTAGTACGATGCAGATGAAATTGCAGCCGCTGGCGGTCATCAGTGATAAACATGGGCCTCAATCTATTGATTATTTGAAAACACAAGCCCGCAGGGAATCCTTCACTTCGCGGCGTCCACCTCTGCAAAAACGATTATCAAACGACAAAAACTGGAGAGAAAATGACAAAAGTATGGCAAGACCTGAAACCTGGAACAGCATTGGGCGTGAGTCCATGGTTCCAACTCAAGCAAGAAATGTTCGATGAGTTTGAGGTGCTTACGCTTAGCAATGACAAACTGCACACCGACGCGGATTGGGTCGCGAAAAACACGCATTTCAAGTCGATTATTGCCCCCGGATTTTTTGTCGCGGCTCTGCTTCCCTATTTTCACGCACAAGTGTCTGCTGATCTAACCGGATACTACCCTCTGAACTATGGTTTCGATAAGATTCGCTGGGTTGAACCGGTACCGGTCAACTCAAGAATACGGGCGGAGTTCACTGTGATGGAGATAACACCTCGCCCAGATGGCGGATCACTGTTCAAGACGCAGGTTACGGTCGAGATAGAGGGAGTTGACCGTCCAGGCATGGTGGCAGAGTGGCTGGGCGTTGTGATGCCGCAAAGCGTTTGATAGGGTCGTCATGAATATCGCGCAGCAACGCAGAACATCGACGCTGGATTACCTGCGTGAATATGCGCAACTACATCCGGAACGCGAGGCCGCCGTAGAGGGCGAGCATAGACTGAGCTACCGTGAACTGGCAGCTCATGTCGATGCGTCGGCTTCGAGACTCAATGACAGGGGGTTTGGCGCTGGCCATGTTGTCGCCTACATCGGGCCTCCCGGCATTCAGTATTTCATCAGTTTACTGAGTGCTTTTCAAAGTCAGGCGACTTGGGTCGGTCTCAATCCGAAGTACCGCTCAGATGAGTTAGCCTACGTCATAGGCCACGCTCGACCCTGCATGATCATTGTCGCCAGTACAGCAGACGAGCGCACCCGAAGCGAACTTGCACTGGCGATCAAAAAATCCAATTCAGACGCAGAAGTGGTGTATGCCGATCAAGGTGCACTGGGCCTGATTACGGCAATGAGCAGACTCGGCCCGGAACTGCTATCCCGCCACCCGAAGCAGACCGACCTCGTTGATCTACAGGCCGCAGTTCTGGTGTACACCTCGGGCTCCACCGGCAAGCCCAAAGGCGCCTGCCTGACCCAGTCGAATCTGGTCGAGAACGCATGGTGGCTGGCGCGCCGACTTGGTTTTGAGAGCGGCCGGTTTTTGATCAACCTGCCGGTTAATCACGCAGGCTGCATTTCCGACACGACGTTGGTTGGTTTGATAAACGGCGATGCGCTTGTCTTCATGGCAGCGTTTGAGCCGATCGAGGCGGGACGCTTGGTGCGCGACGAAAAGATAACGACCCTCGGTCAAGTGCCGACGCAATACCAGATGATGCACGCTGCCGGCGTCCTTGGCCCTGAATTCATGGGCTCTGTAAGACATTTGGGCTGGGGAGGTTCCGCCATGCCTGGCAACCTTATCGCCTTGCTCTCCAGTTACATCCCGGATCTGTTTAATAGTTATGGACTGACTGAGTCCTCGGGCACTGTCACTATTACCCAACCGGGCGCAAGCGCCGAGCAACTGGCACACACGACCGGTGTCCCTGTGTTTGAAGGCGCAGTGCGCATTGTCGATGTTGATGGCAATAAGGTGACGCGCGGAGAATCCGGCGAAGTGCAGATCTACGGACGCCATGTGTTTGCAGGCTATCTGAGAAACGAGGCGGCTAACAGCGTGGCCCTCACGCCCGATGGCTGGCTTAAAACAGGCGACACCGGGCGGTGGACGGCCGACGGCAGTCTGCAGTTGATCGGTCGCATGACGGAAATGTACAAGTCTGGTGGCTATAACATTTACCCGCGCGAGATCGAGGCGGTTCTCGAGTCAGACCCCGGGGTTGCGATGGCGGCGGTCATCGGTGTACACGACCCGCTGTGGGGGGAGGTTGGCTACGGGTTCGTGCTTGCTTCCACTGGCGACGTTGACAGCGCCAGATTGATCACACTGTGCCGCGAACGGCTGGCAGCGTACAAGGTGCCGAAAGTCATTGAAGTGCGGACTGAGCTACCGCTGCTGCCGATTGGAAAAATTGACCGAAAACAACTCGCCAACCTAATCCCGGATCACAAGGATTGGCACTGATCCTGGGCCGGCAAGGAAATCCATGGCTGACAGGCATGCGAGGGGCAAGCGCGGTGTAGGAATCGACAGTGGTGTGCCATCGGTGCACCGTGCTTTTGGCGTGATCAGACCCCACTATTTTTACTAACCAAGGAGAGACTCGATGTATTTCAAGTACAAACGGTGGACGCTCGTCGTTCTGGCGACATGGCTCCTGACCTCAGCATCGTTGGTGTTGGCCCAGTCGATCAAAATCGGCGTCACGCTCAGCGCCACCGGTCCGGCGGCCTCGCTGGGGATTCCTGCGCGACAGGCCATTGCGTTGTGGCCCAAGGAGATTGCCGGACAAAAGCTTGACGTGCACGTGCTCGACGATGCATCAGACCCTACCGGTGCGGTGAAGAACGGGCGCAAGTTGATGATTGAGGACAAAGTAGATGTTCTGGTCGGATCTTCGACCACGCCAGCGTCATTGGCGCTGATCGAGATTGCGGCCGAGGCAGAAACGCCGCTGATCACATTGGCGGCTTCCGCGCGCCTAGTCGAGCCCCAAGATGCCAAGCGACGCTGGGTATTCAAGGTGGCCGCCAACGATTCCGTGATGGCCAGTGCCGTCGTCCAACACATGAGCGACAAGGGCGTTAAGACCGCCGCGTATATCGGGTTCGCTGATTCGTACGGCGAATCATGGCTGGCTGAGTTCAAAAAATTCTGCGACCTGAAGAAGATCAAGATTGTGGCCGAGGAATCTTTCGGTCGGTCCGACACCAGCGTTATCGCGCAAGTATTGAAAATCATGGCCGCACGTCCCGATGCCGTTCTGGTGGGTGCTGCCGGCACGCCCGCGGTAATGCCACAGGCAAGTTTGGGCGAGCGCGGCTTCAAGGGACTCGTGTACCAGACCCATGGCGTCGGAAACAACGACTTTCTGCGTGTTGGTGGCGACAAGGTAATGGGTGCCTACGTGCCGGTTGGCCCCTCGCTCGTCACCGAACAATTACCTGCCAGCCATCCGTTAAAGACGGTTACGGCGGATTTTGTCAGTCGATTCGAAAAAGTGCATGGCGCGGGCAGCCGTTCCTTGTTTGCAGCCCAAGCGTATGACGTTGTACTGCAGTTGGAACAGGCAATACCGAAGGCGCTGAAGGCAGCCAAGCCTGGCAGCCGGGAATTCCGTTTGGCACTACGCGATGCGCTCGAAGGCATACGTCAATTGAATGCCAATGCAGGCGTTTTCAATTTCTCACCTGACGATCACGCCGGCCTCGATCAAAACTCGCGCGTCATGGTGCAGGTGGTCAAGAGCGGCTGGAAGCTCGAACCCTGATGTCCTTTCTGGTTGGGCTTGCCCGCCGGTTGTCAAAATCCATTTGATCGATTGAAGGGACACAGGTCTTCATGCTCACGCTTCGCATTTGGTCAGTACGACATGCCCTGGGTTTGCGCCGAGTGTATGTCTTGATTTCCAAACTCGCGCCCCTCGTGGCACCACTTGCACGGGGCATTGGATGGCGGCGCACCGCCACCGTGTTGCGCCCGCTGGAGCGTGTAGCCAAGGGTTTGCTATTTGATTGCCGGATGTGTGGCCAATGCGTGCTTTCCGCCACTGGCATGGCATGCCCAATGAATTGCGCCAAAGAGATGCGCAATGGACCCTGCGGTGGCGTGCGCGCCGACGGTCACTGCGAGGTGCGGCCGACGCTGCCATGTGCCTGGGTTCAGGCCACTGCAGGCGCCAAGCGCATCGCGAGCGATCATCTTGCACACCCGATGCCGCTGCTGCCAGCGCTGGACCAACGTGTGCGCGGCAACTCCAGCTGGATTACCGTGCTCCAGGGACGCCCGGAGGTGACCGTTACAGCAAAACAGGGGCCACGCGTTACGCCCGCCGCAGAGCAGGGAGTGCTGGAGCGCGCCTGCAACTCGGGCCGCTTCGTGGTCACGGTGGAGGTAGCGCCACCCGATTCGGCCAGCCCCAGCGCCTTGCTGGCACGGGCGGCCAAATTTGAGGGCCTGGTCGATGCCATCAACGTCACCGACGGCGCAGGCGGCAACTGCCATATGTCGAGCGTGGCCGCATCCGCCATCTTGGCCGCACACGGCCACACGCCCGTTTATCAGGTGGCGTGTCGAGACCGCAACCGGATCGCGATTCAGGGCGACATCCTGGGCGCGGCCGCGCTGGGCGTGAAAAATATTCTTTGCCTGACCGGCGACGATGTAAGCCAGGGTGACCATCCGCAGGCCAAGCCAGTATTTGATCTGGACGCAGTCTCACTGCTGCAGGTAGCCCGTGGCATGTGCGACCTCGGTGTATATGCTTCAGGGCGCAAGCTGCAGGACGCACCCGATCTGTTTCTAGGCGCCACCATCAATCCCTTTGTGCCGCCCTACGCCGATAGGATTGCGAACTTGGAACAAAAGATCCTGGCCGGGGCCCGCTTCATCCAGACTCAGTTCTGTTTTGACCTGAAGATGATGGAAGATTTCATGCTTGAAGTGCGCCGACGCGGCTTGCACCGGCGCGCCCACATCATCGTCGGTGTCGGCACGCTGGGCAGCGCCAAGGCGCTGTCCTGGATGGCGCAGCATGTACCGGGTGTCCATGTCCCGGCACAACTGCTTTCAAACATCGAAAGGGCGGCCAATCAAATGGAACAGGGCAAAGCCTATTGCATTGAGACCATTCAGGCGCTGGCCGGCATCGAGGGTGTAGCCGGCATCCATGTTATGGGGCACAGGAACGAAGACGTGCTGGCCGAAATCATTTCCGAATGCGGCTTGCGCCGCCAAACGCGTTTGCGGAGCGCAAATGCAGCTGACCCACAAGGAGCCTAGCGATGAGTGACATGAATCTCCAGGAACAAAATCTGGTTGACTGGCTGGCCGACATGAACGAGGACGATGCTTTTGCTCTCGCCAAAAGAATGTTGCTCGAAGAGGGCGCCAATCCGCTGCGCGTGCTTGAGCTGTGCCGTGCTGCCATGGACATTGTCGGTAAGCGTTTCGAGGAGGGGGAGTATTTCTTGCCCGAACTGGTGCTGGCCGGCGAGATGCTGGAGAACATCAGCGCCATCGCCAAACCGCTGATCAAACAGGCGCCGGGCGAGGAGCCGAAAAAACTCGGCAAAGTGTTGATTGGCACCGTGCATGGCGACTTGCACGACATTGGCAAGAATATTGTCGGCTTCATGCTCGACATCAATGGCTTCGACGTGAAAGACATCGGTGTCGATGCGCCGATTGCGACCTTCATCGACGAAATAAAGGCTTGGCAGCCCGACGTGGTGGGGCTCTCCGGATTCCTGACGCTGGCCTTCACATCCATGAAGGAAACCATTGAAGCCTTTGACAAAGAAGGAATGCGCGCCAACTTCAAGGTCATGATAGGAGGTGGGCAGATCGACGAACAGGTGCGCAAGTACACCGGTGCCGATGCATTCGGTGTGAACGCGGTAGAGGCGGTGAAGCTTTGCAAACAATGGATGGGGGCGACAGCATGAATGTGATTGAGCAGACCCCGGCGGCCAGGGCAGCCTATGAAACACGCTGGCAGCGCATTCTGGACTGCGTCGCGCTCAAGCAACCGGACCGCATGCCAGTCACCCTGTATGCCACGTTCTGGCTGGCCAAGTACGGTGGCATCACCTGCAAGGAGTTGATGTATGACTACGAGAAGACCAAAGAGATATCAGAGCGCGCAGTGCTTGAATTTGAGCCCGATGCCTGCATCAACCTGGTAGGTGCCAACGCCATGGGGCGGATCTTCGAGGCCGTTGGGTACAAGCAGCTGAAATGGCCGGGCAACGGTGTCGGCGAAAACCAGCCCTACCAATACCTGGACCGTGAATACATGAAACCGGAAGAGTTTCCGGACCTGTTACGCGACCCCACCGGTTTTTACCTGAACACCTATTTGCCGCGCATCTTCAGTGCTTTCGAAGGTTTTGAGAATTTCCCCGTGCTGCCCGGCATGTTCTACTTCCGAGCTCTTACCGGATTGCGTCCACTGGCAAACCCGGAATTCCGCAAGGCGCTGCAGCGCGTCCTTGATGCATCGGAGGAGGTGGACCGCTACATGACGCATTCAGCCCAGTGGGCCACTCGCATCAAGGCGCTGGGCTATCCGCTGATCAACGGCAGCAGTTCGGGCGCGCCCTACGACGTAATCGCCGACTATTTCCGCGGTGCCACCGGCATGATGAAGGACCTGTTTCGCAACAAGGACAAGCTTCTTGAAACCATTGACGCGATGCGCGGGCACCTGGTGAAGGCTGCCATCGCCAATGCACGGGCCAGCGGCAACCCAATTGTCATGATCCCGATCCATTGGGCGCCCGACGCCTTCATGTCGTCAAAGCAGTTCGAGACTTTCTGGTGGCCCAGCTTTCGCCAGATGATGATCGAACTGATTGATGCCGACCTTATCCCCATGCCCTTGTGGGAATCCGACTGCACAAAGCGCCTGGAGTTCATCAAGGACATTCCGCCGGGCAAATGCATTTATTGGTTTGAGCGTACCGACATCGTCAAGGCGTTCGAGGTACTGGGCGATCGGGTGGCGTTGCGCGGCAACCTGTCTCCCTCAATGATGACCACCGGCACGCCGCAGGATGTGGATGCTGCGGTCAAGCATCTGGTTGACAAGGTTTGGAACAAGGGCGGCAATCTGATCCTGGAGACCGCCTTTGGCATGCCCGATGAGACGCCGATAGAAAATGTGCGCGCCATGTTCGGCGCGGCGCGCAAATACGCGGGCTAAGGAGAACTTTTCCATGCCAGCCAAGCGCGGTATCGATATATTGCAAAGTGTCGCTGAGTTCGCGAGCGTGGGACCTGTGTCGGGCCTGCGGGAACGCATGCGTGCGCAGGCGCTGGCGCTGGTGCGCACGGAAGAGCTGGCGGACGTTGGTTACAGCTACCGAATTCTTGCGCTCGATACGCCGGTGGGCGAGACCTTGACACTTGCCGGTGAAGCCCTGCATGCGCCCTGGCTCGTGCCTGCCAGTGGCGAACTCACTGCGCTGGCTTGCGCGGTGTGCAGTATTGGAGCCCGGCTGGAGGCGCGCGTCAGTTCACTGTTCAAGGAAAAACGTGCCTCGCTGGCACTGGCGCTGGACGCCCTGGGCAACGAGATGCTGTTTGCGGTGTCGCGCCGGGTGCAGGACCGGGTGCTGGCCGATGTCAGACGCCAAGATCTCTCCATGTGCGGCGAACTGCGCCCAGGCGACCCCGGGCTAAGTCTCGATGCGCATGCGGCCGTGCTGCGCCTGGCGCAGGCTGAAACCATCAACGTCGGTCTGCGCGGGAATCACACCTTGCTGCCACTTAAATCCATGTCCATCGTCATGGGTGTTGGCATTGAGCTGCCTGCTGCTACCTGGTCGCGCTGCGACCACTGCCCGTCGCGCGCCAGATGCAAATTGGTGGCACGCACTGCCGCTGTCAGATCGCTGTGAATACCGTGTCCAGTCCCGAGCCGACAGTCCCCACGCCGGTCGTGCACCGGCTGCGATTTCCCGAGTTGGAGCGCGAGATTTCGGTGCGCGAGCAGGAGACAATTTTTCAGAGCGCGCGCCGCAACGGCTTGCGCATTGTCGGCGCATGTGGCGGGCGTGGCAGCTGTGGCACCTGTGTCGTGCAGGTCGTCGAAGGCGAGGTCGAGCGGTTGCACGGCCCCGTTTCAGAACTGCCTGATAGCGACGCCGATGTGGACCTGGGAGAAGCAGTAACACCGGGGAAAAAGAAGTGGCAACGCGCTTGCCAGCTTGAGGTTCGCAGCGACTGCACGGTCATGGTGGCGCCGCGCTCGCTGGCACCCATCGTGCGCGCAGACGTCGATACCGAAGGTCTGGGCGAGTTATTGCCACTGGATCCGGCTGTTGTCGCGCACGACCTGCGGCTGCCATGCGCCACCCTGGCAGACACAGTCAGTGACGACGCGCGGGTAGCGCGCGCCCTGGGGTTGGTAGACCTCACGCTCGATCTGAGTGCCGCGCGGCGACTTTCATCGCGCTTGCGCGCCGACGACTGGTCGCTGCGTGCCTACCGGCGCGGCAACGAATTGATTGGCTTTGCCCCAGTGGGAAGTCGCACGCTCGGGCTGGCAGTGGATCTGGGGACAACGAATATTGCAGGTTTTTTAATCGATTTGGACACCGGCCAACGCCTGGTCAGCCTGGGCCTGGAAAACCCGCAGGTGGCCTGGGGTGCGGACCTGATCAGCCGCATCAACTACGCCATGCAGGGTGCGGCGCAGGCGGAGGAATTGCGCGACGCGGTACTGGCAGCGCTCAATGGTCTGGCGCATGATCTGTGTCGGGCCGTGGGACTCGCACAAGAACTTATTGTTGACGCAGTGATCTGCGGCAACACGGCCATGCAACATGTGCTGCTGGGGCTGGCGGTGCGGCAGTTGGGACGCGCGCCCTTCGTAGCGGCGGTGCGCCCAGCGATGGACCTGAAGGCGCGCGACCTGGGCCTTGATTTTTGTCCCGGCGCCTGGGTACATGTGGGCGCCGGCGTGGGCGGATTCATCGGCGGCGACCACGTCGCGGCGCTAGTGGCGACGCAGCAGCACTGGCAGGGCTTGCGCACCAGCCTGGTGATGGACATTGGCACCAATACCGAAATTTCCTTGATTCACGATGGCCGCATTTTCTCCGCCTCCTGTCCATCCGGGCCGGCGCTGGAAGGCGGCCACATCTCCTGCGGCATGCGTGCCGCCGCCGGCGCGATCGAACGCGTCGCCATGGAGAAGGGGCGAATCGCGGTGCGCACCATCGGCGATACGAGGGCGGTGGGCCTGTGCGGCTCCGGGGTGCTCGATACCCTGTCAGCCTTGCGCCGAGCGCACATGGTCAACGCCGGAGGCCGACTACTCGCCGGACACCCTGATGTGGTGGAGATCGGGGGTAAGCGCGCAGCGCTGCTGGCGCCCGGTGTGCATTTCACCCAGAACGATGTGCGCGCCGTGCAACTGGCCAAGGCGGCGATCCGAACCGGGGTGAACTTGCTGCTGAGTGAGCAGGGTTTGCAGGAGCAGTCGCTTGAGCGCGTTGTCATCGCCGGTGCCTTTGGCGCATATATCGACCTCCATAGCGGCGTCGACATCGGCTTATTTCCAGACTTGCCACTGGCGCGCTTCGAGCAGGTTGGCAACGCAGCTGGCGTGGGCGTACGTCAGATGCTTACCAGCGCTACAGCGCGCGTTAGCGCTGGGGAGATTGCGGCAAGCTGCAACTACCTTGAACTGTCAACGCGCACTGAATTTCAGAAAGTTTTTTTGCACCATATCGGATTCCCGTCCGACACCAGCAGGAGTAGCGTTTGAACCCAACCCAAGGCTTTTCCATCCAGATCATCGGCGAGCGCATCAACCCCGGCTTCAAGAGCGTCAAGGCGTTGTTTGACAATGAAGACCTGCCCGGCATCCAGGCGCTGGCAGTCAAGCAGGCCGAGGCCGGAGCGGCGTTTCAGAACGTCAATATTGGCGCGCGCGCTTTGACTGACCCGGCGTTCATGGGTCAAGTGATCCGGTCCATCCAGGAAGTGGTCAGGACGCCGCTGTCATTCGATTTCCCCAGCAAAAATGTGCAGGAGCTATGCCTGTCGAGCTACAGCTTGGCGCGTGCCGACGGCCAACTGCCGATCGTTAACTCCATCACTGAGCACCGCTGGGACTTGATGGACTTGTATGGCCGCTTTCAGTTCAAGGTGATCCTGATGGCATCGGAGCGGGTCGAGGACGGTGTGGCCAAGGGCAACAAGACCGCCGATCAAATCTACGGCACGGCACGGCGCGCGGCGTTGCGTCTGAAGAACGACTACGGCATGCCGCTGGACCATATCTTCATTGACATGTCGATATCGGCCATCATCGCTGACACGCAGGGTCTGAACCGCTCCACCCTGGAAGCTATCAATGCGATCGGCGCCGATCCTGAACTTAAAGGCGTGCACATGATGGGCGGCTTGTCCAACATCGGCCAACAGTTGCCGCCCAAGGCTGCTGACGGTTCGGATCTGAAGCATTGCCTGGAAAATGCTTTCCTGACGCTGGCGGTTCCGCTCGGGTTTGACTATGTGCTGGGTACACCCTGGCGCGGCTACGCGCCCTTGCCCGAAGAGCACCATGTGCTGAAAACTTACCGCGACTTCCTGGAACAGAATGGCAGCAATGCGCTGCGGGCAGTGCGCAAGTTCTACAAGGCCTGAAAGTGAGCTCCACTACCGAATTCGCCGTGATCGTCCAGAGTTGGTTTGACGGCGAGCGGCACCATGACAAACACGGGCCGGCGACGTTCATCGTACGGGACGGGCGCGTCGCCGAAATTGTTACTGGTGACCATGGATCTGCTTTGACCCAACGAGGCGTAGCGGTGGAGCGCGGCGCCTTTCTGATGCCTGGGTTGGTGGATGCGCATGTGCATCTGTTTCTCGATGGTGCTGCTACGGTCAACAAGGAACGTTCGGAACATCTGAAGCAAGCACCGGAACAGTTGCTGCACGCCGCACGCGCCAGTGCCCGCCAATCGCTGAACTGCGGTGTGACGCTAGTGCGTGATGCCGGAGATCGCCACGGCATTAACAGTCGTGTCCGGGAAGAGGCCAGGCTGCCTGACAGTGGTTTGGCCCGGGTCCGCTCCGGTGGGATGGGGATCAAACGAGCGCAGCGTTACGGTGCGTTTATGGCCGGCGATGTACACGATGAACGAAGCATTCGGGATGCGGTGCGTGCTCTGGCGCTGGACAACGACGAGATCAAGCTGATCCTAACTGGCATCATTGATTTTGACGCCGGCGGCGTCACTGACGAACCTCAGTTCACGCTGGAAGAGGCAAAGTTGGTCGTGGCAACGGCACGCGCTGGCGGTCGCCAGGTCTTCGCCCATTGCAGCGGAACCAAAGGACTCGCGATTGCTGCAGCTGCAGGTGTGGGCTCGATCGAGCATGGTTTTTTCATGGCCCGCGAACACCTGGCTGTCATGCTGAAGAACCAGGTGGCCTGGACCCCCACATTCAGTCCGGTCTATTTCCAGTGGGCTCATCCTGAGATCGCTGCTTGGTCAGCACCAACCGTGGCCAATTTGCGTCACATTCTGGATCAGCACGCTTACCATCTGAAGTTAGCTACAGAGATGGGCGTCACCTTGTTGCTCGGAACCGATGCCGGCAGCATGGGCGTAGAACATGGCTCCGCCATTTATGGCGAAATCCAGCGCTATCTGGAGGTCGGTCTGACGCTGGAGTTGACGCTGGCAGCGGCTACTTCCAATGCCCGCCGGCACTTCGGTTTTGATTATCCAACGCTGCTTGCGGGCGCGCCATTTGACGCGATTCTTTTGGCTCAGGATCCATTCGTCGAGTTGAATGCCTTACGACAACCGCTGCGGGTATGGCCGGCACGCACTGATTTGAAGTGACTTTCTGAGGGAATATTTCCATGACTGATTTGTTTGAAAACCCGATGGGTTTGATGGGCTTTGAATTCGTCGAATTTGCATCGCCGACTCCGGGGATTCTGGAGCCGCTCTTTGAGCGCATGGGTTTTGCGCAGGTGGCCCGCCATCGCTCCAAGGACGTAGTTTTGTTTCGGCAGGGGGACATCAATTTCATAGTCAACCGCGAACCCAAAAGTGTGGCGGCCTACTTTGCCGCAGAACATGGCCCTTGCGCCTGCGGCATGGCATTTCGCGTCAGGGACTCGCACCATGCTTATCGGCGTGCCCTGGAGTTGGGCGCGCAACCGATCGAAATCCCTACCGGGCCAATGGAGTTGAATTTGCCGGCCATCAAAGGCATCGGTGGTGCACCGCTGTATCTGGTTGACCGCTTTGAGGATGGCAAGTCGATTTATGACATCGATTTCAACTTCATCGACGGCATCGAGCGACATCCGGTCGGTCATGGACTCAAGTGGATCGATCACCTGACTCATAACGTTTACCGTGGTCGGATGGCCTTCTGGGGCAACTTCTACGAGAAACTATTCAATTTTCGGGAAATTCGCTACTTTGATATCCAGGGTGAATACACGGGCCTTACTTCGCGTGCCATGACCGCGCCCGACGGAAAAATTCGGATACCACTCAACGAAGAGTCGAAAAAAGGTGGCGGACAGATTGAGGAGTTTCTGATGAAGTTCAATGGCGAAGGTATCCAGCACATTGCACTGATCTGCGATGATCTGATCGCGACCGTCGACAGACTGGCCCAGGCCGGCGTGCCACTGATGACTGCTCCCAGCAAAACTTACTATGAAATGATTGAGGATCGCCTGCCCGGCAATGGACAGCCGGTGTCTGAACTGCGGACGCGCGGCATCTTGCTTGATGGCAGTACAGAAGGTGGCAATCCACGGCTTTTGCTGCAAATATTTTCAGAAACGCAATTGGGGCCGGTGTTCTTTGAGTTCATCCAGCGCAAGGGCGATCAGGGCTTTGGCGAGGGCAATTTCAAGGCTTTGTTTGAATCACTCGAACGTGACCAATTGCGCCGTGGTGTCATCAACGCAAAGGACTGATGCCATGAATATCGACCGCATTCATCACGTTGCCTATCGCTGCAAGGACGCCAAAGAAACTGTGCTTTGGTATCAAAAAATGTTGCACATGGACTTTTTACTGGCCATCGCTGAAGACCTGGTTCCATCGACCAAGGCGCCCGACCCCTATATGCACGTCTTCCTGGATGCAGGGCAGGGAAATGTGCTGGCTTTCTTCGAATTACCAACGCAGCCGCCGATGGGCCGTGACTTCAACACGCCAGAGTGGGTGCAGCACATTGCTTTCAAGGTAAAAGACCGCGCTGAGTTGCTTGAATTTCGTGCCCACCTCGAAGCGAACGGTGTTGAAGTGCTGGGCGTGATTGACCACGGTGTTTTCCACTCGATCTATTTTTTCGACCCGAACGGACACCGGCTGGAGCTAGCCTGCCCAGACCCCGAGGAGGCGCTCATGCTCGGGCGACTGGACGCCGTAAAGTGGGACATGCTGGAGGAGTGGTCCAGGACCCGTAGGGCGCCCAAGCATGCGTCCTTCCTGCACCAACGCGAGTTCAAGTGATGAGCGATCCGATTGACGAAACCCATAGCCCGTCACTGCGAAGCTGGGTCGAATCGGCCAATGACCCGACGAGTGACTTCCCGATCCAGAACCTGCCTTTTGGGCGCTTTCGGCTTAGCGGTGAGGCCAATTGGCGTCTCGGCGTCGCCATTGGCAACCAGGTGCTGGACCTGCGCGCGGCCAAACTAATCGCGGGACGCGACATGAGACTGTTAATGCGCATGCAAGCGACAGCACGGCGCAAACTACGTGTGCAGATGGTGAGTGGCTTGCAAGCCGGAAGTGAACAGCAGACCATTTTCCGGGCAGCGTTGCATCCGCAGTCCGAGGTCGAACTCGGCTTGCCCTGTGAGATCGGCGACTACACCGACTTCTACACCAGCATCCACCACGCAACCAACATTGGCAAGCAGTTGCGGCCCGACAATCCGCTGTTACCCAACTACAAATGGTTGCCGATTGGCTACCATGGACGTGCCTCAAGCATTGTGGCCAGCGGCTCAAGCTTTCATCGCCCTCTGGGGCAGACTCGGTTGGCGGACCAGGACCGCCCCAGTCTGGCGCCAAGTCGTCGACTCGATTACGAACTTGAACTGGCGGCCATCATTGCCCACCCAAATACCTTGGGCGACCGCGTTGACCTGGCGCAGGCAGAAGACCACGTATTCGGATTGGCGCTGCTCAACGATTGGAGCGCACGTGACATACAGACCTGGGAGTACCAACCGCTGGGACCGTTCCTGGCCAAGAGCTTTGCCAGCACGCTTTCGCCTTGGGTGGTGACGCTCGAGGCGCTGGCACCCTTTCGCGAGTCTTTTACGAGACCCGAAGGTGATCCACAACCGCTTCCTTACCTTGATGGGGATCGGAATAACGAACGGGGCGCCTTCAACATCGAGCTCCAAGTCTCTTTGCAGACGGCGCAAATGCGCGCCCGTGGCTATGCGGGTGACCAACTCTCGCAATCCAACTATCGCAGCGCATACTGGACGATTGCGCAGTTGGTGACACACCACACGATTAATGGCTGTAATCTGCGCCCCGGCGACCTGCTTGGCACCGGTACGGTGTCGGGCCCAAAGCCCGAGCAAGCTGGCTCACTGATGGAGTTGAGCACCGGTGGTCAGCAGCCCATTCATTTATCCAATGGCGAATCGCGTACCTTCCTGGAAGACGGTGACTGTGTTATTTTGCACGGCTATTGCCAGCGCAACGGATTTCGACGCATCGGCTTTGGCGAATGCCGCGGAACCGTGCTGCCAACAGCATAGAGCTGAGCACACGTCTATTTTCATGCAGTTGCATACCTACTTTCGCAGTTCGGCGGCGTACCGCGTGCGCATTGCGCTCGAACTTAAAAGGCTGGACTATCAATCAATCCCCGTGCATCTGCTGCGTGGTGGGGGCGAACAGCATGCGGTCACTTTTGCAAGCCTGAATCCGGCCGAACTGGTGCCGGTGCTGGTCGACGGTGAAGTGACGTTGACCCAATCGCTGCCCATCATCGAGTACCTGAACGAGGTGCATCCTGAGCCCGCCTTGCTGCCCTGCGATGCCGCTGGTCGAGCCCGGGTACGTGCCTTGGCCCAGACCATCGCCTGCGAGATTCATCCGCTGAACAATCTGCGTGTTCTTCAATATTTGGAGAAAGGACTGGGCGCAGATTTACAGACAAGAAACGCTTGGTATGCCCACTGGGTGGGACTTGGCTTTCGGGCGCTTGAGCGCATGCTCGTCGAGGGCGCCAGCACCGGACTGTTCTGCCACGGCGACACACCGACGCTGGCGGACTGCTGCCTAGTGCCACAAATTTACAACGCTGAACGTTTCGCCATCCCGCTGACTGCCTACCCAACGATTCTGCGCATCGGGCGGAACTGCCGAAACCTGGACGCCTTCCAGCGTGCCGCACCCGATATCCAGGTTGACGCCGGCTAAATAAAAATTGGGATAGTTGAACTCGCGCCAACCCCGATTGCATCCACCAGAAACACTGCCAGACACCGTGGGGCTACAAGTGGTGACGCAAAGCCTGCACCAACGCATCAATATCGGTCTCGCTGTGGTCGGCGAAGGTGGCGCAGCGAATCATGCCTTCGGGTCCGGAGCCAATGTAGCTCGACAGGGCAACGTGCACGCCATCGTCAAATAGCGACCGTTGCAGCGCGAGCATGTGCGCGTTTTGTCCCACCGCAAAAGCCGTGATGGGTGCGGGCGTATCGACGATTTCCAGTCCAAGCCCGCGCAGACCGTGCTTGAGCCGCTGGCTGATCGCATGCAGGTATTGACGTCGCTCTGGATGGGAACGGGCATAGCGCATGGCCGCCGCAGCGACCAATACCGACACGGGAGAGCCAGCGCTAGCGCCACGTACCGGCGGCAGACTCCGCACGCGAGCCGCGAACTCCGAACTGCAGGGCAACAGACCGCCGTGGGCGCAAAAACCTTTGCTCAAGGTGCCTGCATGCCAGCCTTGCGTGATGCCACAATACTCGGCGGCGCCACGGCCGTTGGCACCCACTACACCGTAAGCATGTGATTCGTCGACAAACAGAATTCCCTCGACCTCAGCTACGCTGTGTGCGTAATCGGCAAGCGGTGCAATACGCCCGGTAGTGGCGAAAACACCGTCAGTGAGTACCAGTGGTCTTTGATTGGCCGCAGAGTATGGACGCAGTGCGTCATGCAAGGCGTTAGCGTCGGCATGTGCAAAAACCACTACCGGACAGCCACTAAGGCGCGCCGCATCAAACAAACTGAAATGCGCCAGTTCATCGATAAAAACGACGTCAAAATCCGGACGCAGACCCGCTACAGCGGCGAGTCCGCAGAAGTAACCTGAAGGCAGAAAAACGCTGGTCTCGCTGTCAAAAAATGCAGCGCCTTCCCGCGCCAACTCTTCAAATACGGGGTCGCTGCCACCGTGCGCCCCGCTGCGCATCTGTGACCAGGGGTGTCCAAGTTCAACAGCCTGGCGACCGGCAGTGCGCAGTTCATCCAAGGATTGCATTGCCAAATAGCTGCATCCAACGAAGTTGATATACGGTTGCTCATCAATCCAGAGTTTGGCCGATTCGGGGCCCCGCAGGGTTCGACCCGCCAAAAGAGCAGTGGGATGCGTCATATCTCAGTCAGTGCGGACTGCTGGCTGGTCCGACGACTCCAGTTCCAGCAACTTTTGCACCACGCGTCGAAACTGTGTAAGCCCCAAATCGGCGGCCATGGAGAGCATTTTGAAACCTGGATCCAGCGCCAGATTTTTTGCTTGGGCCGTAATGATGCCGCGATCCTCTTCGAAAGCGATGGCAATGTTTTGCATGATGCTGCGCGTTACTTCCGGTTGGTCAATCAGAAAGTTATGCGGATGCGCAAAAAAGTAATGGGTGGAGTTCTCGGTCTCTGGGGTAACAGCCTGGCGACCGCGGAACTCAAGCGCATTCCCGCGCCTGCCCGTTTCCCGGGCTTCGATGCCCTGGCCCGCGGGCACCATCCCTGAATCCATGAGCAAAATCCCCGGCACAATGAAGTCGTAAATCATCCAGCGGTCCACCAACTTTCCTTCATAAGCACCAAATTTTTTGGAATACTCCGGCGGCTGCGTGTTAAAGACCCATTTGCTCGTGCGCACGCCACGTTCGAGTCGTTCCACGCTGGGCAGCACAGCGGCATAGTCGGGTGATCCGCCCAAAGTGGTGGGATGCAGGTAAGGCAGGTGCGTAAAGTCCAGCAAGTTGTCGCATAACAACAGGTAGTTCACGTCGTAGTGAATATGACCCCCCATGCTGGCCCAAGCCGGGTCGTCCAGATAGTGCGTGTCACTGATCAGGGATTCGTCAGCGAGAGCGGGGTCACCCATCCAGACCCAAATCCAGCGATGCCGTTCAACCACAGGAAATGTGCGCACCTTGAATTTTGGCGGAACAGTGGTCTGCGAGGGAATTTCAATGCAAGTACCCGTGGCGTCAAACTTCAGCCCGTGATAACTGCAGCGCACACAATTACCCTCGCGCCGCCCCATGGACAGAGGCGCGCCACGGTGACAACAGCGGTCTTCAAAGGCGATGACCCTGCTGTCAGCATCGCGCCAGAGGACCAGTGGGACAGATGTAACGGTGCGTGCCAAAAAGCCGTCAGTGGAGACTTCGTTATCCCAGCCAACGACGTACCAGCAATTTTTGATAAACATGGGTTTAGATGTCCAGTGCGGAAGTTTGCAAGAATCGCTGCGGCGACAGGGCTTGAACGCTGGCACCCTGCACCAAAAGACTCTCCGGCATCGACCTGCCGAGAATCAGGGCGGCGGAAAGAATCGCCAGCGCCGGCGCCGTCTGGATGCCATAACCACCTTGGCCCGCCAACCAGAAAAAGCCCGGAACACCGGCATCAAAACCCGCAACAGGGGTCTTGTCAGTGGTGAATGTGCGCAGGCCTGCCCAGCGCCCGGTGATGCGTTTGGGTTGGAAAAAGGTCAGTCTCTCAAGGCGGTCGAGCAGCACGGCCACATCGAATTCGTCAGGCTGCGCGTCACACGGGGAAGATGGCGTCTGGTCGGCTGGCGAGGCCAGTAGCCGACCCGCGTCCGGTTTGAAATAAATCGTCTCCTCGATATCCACAGTCAACGGCCAGTGCCGGCTATCCCAAGTCTGCTGGTCCTCAAACACCAACGCAGTGCGACGCAATGGTGCGATGTCCAGAATTGGGGCTCCGGCCAGCACTGCCAGACGATCGGCCCAGGCACCGGCGGCGTTTACCAGCACAGTCGCACTGCAATCTCCAGCACGCGATCTCAAATCCCATTTGCATTGGGTGCGCTCAGCATGCTCGACCTCTGCATTGCAGATCACAGTCGCGCCGCGCCGCCGCGCGCCGCTCAGATAGCCCTGATGCAGGGCATGGACGTCAATGTCACAAGCGCCGGGTTCAAACAGTCCGGCCTGCGCCGCTTGCGGCCTGAGCGCTGGCAAAAAGCGCCTCAATTCGTCGCCCTCGAGCCAATGCAGCGAAGTGGCGCGCGGTGCAAGCTCTGCCTGCAGAGCCTGCAATCTGTCCAGACTGCTCTTGGCCGAGAAGAACAAGGTGCCGCGCGGTTCAAGCAGCGAGTGTTCGGAGAAGCCAGCTCCTGGCGTATCGAAAAAGGCACGACTGGCTCGTGACAGCGAGCGAACCGTATCGTTGCCATAAACCTCGCTGAACAAGGCGGCAGACCGTCCCGTGGTGTGGTAACCGGGCTGTGACTCCTGCTCCAGAACCAGCACGCGCAACTCACTTGCCAGTTCGAAGGCGAGTGAGGCGCCAGCGATACCAGCGCCAACAATGACAACGTCGAAATCGCCCAGTAACTTGGTCATGCGTTACTGACGGCTTGCTTTTCCCTGCAGAATGGGCGTCGGGATGGGGGCCCCCATCGCACGCAGCGGCGCAGTGAATGTTAGTTTCTCGGCGGGTGGGTTCTCCATGTAAAGGGCCCGATACCAGATCGACGCCAGTAACTCAGCGATTTCGCGCGGTGATTTCAATAGCTTGCGCAGGTCACTGTTACGGTGCACATAGACTTCGTGGATCAAGCCGTCCACCATGGAGCCGAGTGCATAGGCAAAATTGAGACTGAATTCTTCGCTAAGTTGGCCTTCGGGAAAGCGCCGCGCAATGTTCTTCGCAATGCGCCGGGACCACGTGGCGTTGAGCTTGTTCCACATGGCACGGAACTCGGGCACTTCGTCGCTAACCTGCACCAGACAGCGCATCAGACCCGGGTGCTCTTCATATGCGTTGGCCCAGACCAGCGTTGGAATGAAGATCACGTCAAAGCGGTCTGCAGGCTCCGGATGTGGTGTTACGGACAATTCTTCCAGGAAGTCGCTCAGGACCTCGCAGGTGACCGTCTTGAGGTCTGCGAAATAGTGGTAAAAAAGGCCTACTGCAACGCCGGCCTCACTCGCGACATCGGTTACCTTCATGGCACGATATCCAACGCGTTCAAGTACGCTGCGCGCAGCCGACTTGATCAGTTCACGGCGCTTCTGACCACGCGCACTGACGGGTTCAAGGACCGGATCCATGAATGAGACAGCGGCTGTCGGCTTTTTGGTTTTTTCTTTCGGGGAACGAGTTGCCATTTCTGGTTCTTCCTGATAGGGGACGGGTTTGAGCCTGCAGATTACCTTGGAAAATAGTTTGCCAAGGTCGAACCTGATTAGTTTAGCTCTTTTTGAATCTGTATTCAATTAGAATCCGTAGACTGCCGACATACTTGGAGCCAGCCGAAAAATCGCGCGTTGCGCGCCGCCTTCTACTGCGATAGAACCAAGACGAAACCCATGCGTGTATTTACTGCTTCCCTCTCCTGCGAAACCAACACCTTCTCGCCGATACCAACCGGCATGGCAGCATTTCGCGAGCGCGTCTACTTCCCGGGCGGTACACACCCGAAGCAAATGACCCACTGCAGCGGTCCGCTTTGGGTCGCACGGCAGCGAAGTCATGAGTGGGGGTGGGAACTGGTGGAAGGCCTGGTTGCTGCAGCGATGCCGGGTGGAACGACAACAAGAGCCGCCTATGAGTCGCTTCGTGACCAAATTCTGGCCGATCTGAGCGCTGCATTGCCTGTCAACGTGGTGCTCCTTGGTTTGCACGGCGCGATGGTTGCCGATGGTTATGACGACTGCGAGGGGGATCTGCTTCGCAGGGTGCGCGAGATGGCCGGGCCGGGAGTGGTTATCGGAGCCACACTGGATCCTCACTGCCATTTAAGTGACGAAATGGAGCGGCATTCGGACATTCTGGTTTGTTTCAAGGAATATCCGCATACTGACATCCTTGAGCGTGCCCAGGAACTGCTTGATCTATGCCGGGCAGCGGCTCTTGGTACCGTCAAGCCAGTGGCGAGCGTCGTCGACTGTCAGATGATCGCCGTACTGCATACGAGTAGGCAGCCGGCACGGGGCTTCGTCGACCGCATCACTGCGCTGGAAGGCCACGATGAAATTTTGTCGATCTCCATCGTCCATGGATTTCCCTGGGGTGATGTAGCCGACATGGGGACAAAGGTCCTCGTCTACAGCGATGGCAACAGGCAGCGAGGCGAACGAGTGGCATGCCTGCTGGCTGACGAGCTAAACGCGATGCGCGATCAATTGCGCCTCGAGTACCCCCATGTGGATGCTGCATTGGATGAGGCATTGGCACACAATGGTGGACCCGTTGTGCTGGCCGATTCGGCAGACAACGCTGGCGGGGGGGCCCCGGGCGACTCGACTTTCATCCTTCGTCGCTTGCTTGCACGAGGAATTGATCGCGCCGCCTTGGGTCCGGTATGGGACCCCATGGCTGTTCGACTCGCGTTCGAGGCAGGAGTCAATGCCCGATTGCCAATGCGCATTGGCGGCAAGGTGGGGGCGGTGTCGGGCGATCCATTGGATGTTTATTGCCACGTCAGAGCGCTGCACCCTGCCATGATGATGTCGGGGCTGGCCGGAACAAGCACACCCCTGGGCGACTGCGCATTGCTCGAAATTCAGGGTGTCGAAGTGGTGCTGACCTCGGTTCGATGCCAAGGTCTGGACTTGGACTTTTTTACCCAACTCGGTTGTGACCCGGCAAGCAAACGTATCGTCGTGGTCAAGTCGTCACAGCACTTTTATGCTTCGTTCGCAAAGATAGCGTCAAAGGTCATCTACGTTGACAGCCCTGGCGCCTTGTGCACCGATCTTTCTTTGTTGTCATACCGAAAGATTCGGTTGCCAAAGTGGCCGCTTTGATCTTTGCGTGAATTGTTTCTGAAACACGCCGATGCACTAAAGATGCTTGTAGCGGGAAAGCAGGAACACGCATACCAGACCCAATAGCCCGGCGAGCAATATGACGTTGGCGTAGCCAATGACACCCGCCAAAGCGGGCGCCGCCACGGAGGCGATCGTGCCTCCCATCTGGTTCAAGGCCCCCTGAATGGTGAAGTTGGTGCCCAAGTCCGAACTCGACGATGCTTTGTCGATAACGACGATTTTTTGCGCCAAGTTTGTCAGCGCAGCCACCACGACGGCCAAAACGACGATGGCAATGGTCAGCATCTCCGGATAACTGTTGCTGGCGATCGGCATCTTGGCAAAGCTGAACAGCGCTCCCATGAAGATCATGCTCACCAATGCAATACGCCGCGTGGTGCGTGCGAAGACATATCCGGCTGCCAGCGACAGCGCGGCAGCAATCAGTGGACCGGCGATATTCGTCACCACACCCACGCGCGCCAGGCTCCAGCCGTTGTCGACCAGCATCAAGACCAGCAGGCTAGGGCCGGTGATTCCGGCCAGCGTCATCAGCATGATCAGCCCGGCCCACTGCGCGTTGCCCGGAAAGCGAAAGAAGGCGACCAGGGCGTACCACATTGACCGGGTCTGAAGCGCGCTCCTTGTTTCCTGTGGCGATGACTCAGGTTCCTTGAATGCGAGCATCATCGGTATCGGAAGCATGGTGGCCAGAACCAACAGCCAGACTGTTCCGGTCCACCCAACGGTGTCGAAAAGCGCCAGCAAAACGCCACCACCCAGAACCATTCCGATCATGAAGCCCGCTGACATATAGCCATTGGCGGTGGGGCCTTCTTCCTTGCTCAGGATCTTGACTGAAAGTCCGTCTTGCGCAATGTCACGAAAGGACGCCGACAGACTGGCAACTACCAAGCAAAAGAATACCGCGTAGAAGTCATTTTTCGGATGAAACCAAAGCAATGCCAGCAGGCTCAGCCCGCACAAACCTTGCATCAGGACATACCAGCCCTTGTAAGTCGGCATGCCAAATACACGATAGCGATCCACCATGGGCGCCCAGAGGAACTTGAACATAAACAGAAATCCCGCCGCCCCCAATACGCCAATTTGCGCCAGTTCTACGCCGGAGCGTCTCAAGATAGCGCCAAGGGCCACGCCGGTAAATCCGTAGACCACCCAGCGGGAAATCATCAGGAGCGCCAGCATCAGAAATTTGGGTTTGATGTTCCACTGTTTCATAAGTCTTCAATCATGTTGCAGAAAGGGGTTCACTGAAGGCATGACCAATCTCGCGCATCAAGTGTCTTGAATTCTCCGAAAAAAAACAATTTTTAACTTTGCTATTGCGCACCATGTGAAACTGAAATATAGTTGAATCTGAATTCAACGTCAAGTTAAATAAATGTCGGATTCATCCACAGCGGCAGTGTTTGGAAATGGCCATGTCAACAATTAATGAAGGAGCTCATCATGACGCAAGGTAAGAAGTTTCGTTTAACCATGATCGCCGTGGCAGTAGCCGCTACCGCAGCGTCGCACGCGCAGGAGAGTGGTGGCGCGCTCGACAAAGTGACGATCACCGCAACTAAACGTGAAGCCGTTCTAACGGATGTTTCGTTGGCGGTTTCAACCGTATCTGGTAAGGCGCTGGAAGAGCGGGGCATCACCTCGCTTGAAGAACTCAGCGTGAGCGCTACGGGCATGAACATTATCAAGACCAGTCCGGGGGACAACCTGATCGTCTCGCGCGGTATTTCCACCAGCCAATCGATGAGCATCCAGAGCGGCCCAGCTGTCGGAGTCTACGTTGACGAAATGCCGTGGGTTGGATTGACTTCTGGCGTACCTGACTTCGGCTTATGGGATGTGTCGCGCGTCGAAATGTTGCGTGGTCCTCAAGGCACACTTTATGGTGAAGGTGCCATGGCGGGCACAATCAGAATCATCTCTGCAGCGCCTAACACTGAAAAGTTTTCATCAAAATTCCAACTGACGGGCGAGAGCGTTGCCAATGGCGCGACGGGCAGCAGCGTACGTGGCATGCTCAACGTACCGCTTTCTCAAGGTGTTGCAGCCTTGCGGGCGACTGTCGCCTACGTCAATGATCCAGGCTGGATCGATGCACCTGAACTGAACAAGACCGATGTCAACGGCCGCAAGCAAAGCGATGCGCGACTCGCCCTGCGCCTGACACCCAGTGAGCAGTTGAAAATCGACGCCAGCCTGTGGCATCAAAACTCAAATGCCGATCATGGAAGCAATCAGACATCCCCAGGTATCTATTCACCGCCCAGTTTGGGAGCTGTCCCTGGTGCAGGGGTCACCCCGATTGCCAACGGTCAGCTCAATACCGACGCCAGAAATAGCACTTCCACGAACTTGACTGTCAACTATGATTTTGGCAATGTCAGTCTGGTGTCGGCCACTTCACACACCAATCAAAGCGCTGACTTCACCGCTGACAGCAGGGACACATTGCCGATCGCCCTGGTATCGCTTGGCGTGCCCGCCAGCTCTGTGCCCTTCGTATTGGGCGGCACATCGGTACTGAATACGCGCTTGAGGACACTCGTTTCAACCAGCGAGGAATTGCGCCTGGTTTCCAATGGGGACCAACGTCTCAACTGGACGGCGGGTGGATATTTCAAGAAGCTGGATCGCCACGTGGACAATTACTGGAACATCAATGTTCCTCTCGTACTTGGACCGCCTGACAACAGTCTTGTCATTTCAGACACCACTTCCAAGTCACGTGCCTTCTTTGGCGAGGCCGATTGGAAGGCCACTTCAACAGTCACGCTGACGGGTGGCCTGCGCTCATACACAGATGACCATGCAGCAACCGCCAATGTGACTAACTTTTCGAACGTTTTCGGAGTCCCCGTCGGTGTTTATGGCCCTACGACAGTTACCGACAAACAGACCACATACAACGCCATCGTCTCCTGGAAGCCTGATAACAAGACGAATCTGTTCGCACGCGCAGCCTCCGGCTTCCGCTCTGGCGGCCCCAATCTGTGGGTGCAAGACCCGGTGCACATTCCGACAGATTTCAAACCGGAAACAATCGACTCACTGGAAGTCGGACTCAAGAGCAGCCCGACTTCCTGGTCGGTAGCGAACGTCTATCTGTACAAGAACAGTTGGAAGGACAAACAGATCAACGTGTCGACCCCCAATGGCCTGTATGACTACATTGCCAACGCCAGTGAAGCGCAGTCGCAGGGTGTGGAGGTCGAGTTTCAGGTTTATCCGACGAAGGGCCTCAGTTTCAACGGCGCATTGACCTATACCGACGCCACCATCACCAAAGACATGCTGGATTCGACGGGTCACGTCATCGCCAAGAGCGGAAATCGGCTGCCTTACGTTTCGCCTTGGGAATTCAAGGTTGCCGCCGATTACCGGTGGCCATTGGCGGAAGGCAAGAGTGGCGTTGCGAACCTTACCTATCTCTATCGCGGTGCGAACTATTCCGAGATTTCCAATGCGGCGTCTACTGACAACGGCAGCTTCAATCAGGTCAACCTGCGTGCGGGGGTTGAGGCAATCAATAAATCCTGGAGTATCGTCGGCTTTGTGAATAACCTGACCAACTCGCAAAGCATCACGACCATACAACAAGCTGCAGCCGCCGGATATGGGGTTCGTTATCCAAGCTATATTCAACCGCGCACCATCGGTCTGGAACTGCAGGGCGCCTTCTAAGAGCCGGCACCCATGCCTTTGCCTTTGTATTGAACAGGGCAGCAGCATGGGCTCTTCCGATTTCGGAAAGAGCCCATGTATTTTTACCCCGTAGGAATCCCGAGCTTTGTACGTTTTGAAAGTAACAATGTCTACCTTGTTTGAATCTGGACGTTTTACGCCGCTTGCAGATTGGACGCGGCAAATGGGTGGAAAACTTTTAATCGTGGCATTGGCCGGCCTTCTCTCCTCAGGGCCATCGTTCGCTGACGGTAAGCCTGACGCGCGCGATGGTCAACTGTTGGACGAACTAATCGGAAAATACGTCTCGGCCGATGGCGTCCCAGGTGCGGCTGCGGTACTGGTGCGACGCGATGGACGCGTGACACTGCGAGGCTACGGTATGGCCGACATGGCGGCAAAACGCCCGGTGAATCCTGAGAGCACCGTATTTCGGATCGGATCCATCAGCAAGACATTCACCGCCATCGCAATTTTGCAGTTGGCAGACGAAGGCAAACTTGTGCTGGAGGCTGACGCCAACCGATACCTCAAAGGCGTGCAAATTCCTGGCGGCGGCTCACCGGTACGGGTAATTGATCTTTTGACCCATCGAGCCGGCTTTGATGGCGAATTAACTGACGTTGGTCTGGACGACAGGGCCGCCGCCGCCGCATCAAGCGATGGACGATTGCAGCGAGACATTTTCCGCGTGAGGCCGGCAGGCATGATCACGTCTTATGACAACATGGCCTGGGGTTTACTGGGTCATATCGTTGAATCGATTGATGGGATGCCGTATTCGCAGGCAATAGCAAAGAGGATTTTTGTGCCCTTGGGTATGAAAAACTCTGCGGTTGGACTTCCCGCCGACTTGGCGAATGTTGCGATTCCGTATGAGGTCGGCAGTGATGGCAAACCACACGCAAGGCCTCAAATATATCTCCGTCGAGGCTGGCAGGGCGCAGGCGACCTCAGCACCACGGCCGCTGACATGTCGCAACTTCTAAAGGCCATGCTAGCCGAAGGCGTCTATCCCGGAGGGCGTCTGCTCAAGGCTGAAACTTTCCGACGTCACACTGACACCTCACAGTTCAGCTTTCATCCGGGTGTGCGTGGCACCGGACTCGGAGTCTACGGACTGGGGAAGATGCAAGGTGGAGGCTTTGGCCACGGCGGCACTATTCGTGGTTTCAATGCTTCGTTGGTGATTCTGCCCAAACTGGATCTGGCGCTGTTTGCTGTGATGAACCTGAATACGCCAGCACCCGAAATGTCGTTGTCAGGGTTGGCTGACTACATCGCACACCCACCGGGCCCAAGTTCGATTGATGCGACCGATTACATGACCATCGAGTTTCCTTACCTGTTGGAGCAGCGCCTCGCTTCGGATTCACAATCTGCAATCACGTCGCCTCAACAGCTACAGGACGGTCGCGACTGGAGTGGCCGCTACGCAGGCCTGCGCATGGAAAGCTATGAGGCACTGCTGCCACGCCTGGCCGTTGCCTTACTGCTGCAGCCGAAGACTGTTCGCACCCAGCCCGACGGCACTTTGTTTATCAATGCTACTGGCCCCTATCGACAAACTGCTCCGGGTTTGTTTTCTCTCGAAAAACCAGCTGGACCACTCATCAGCACCATTGGTTTTTCTCAATTAGGGTCGGATGTTGTGATGGGCCCACATGCGCTACAGGCCAGTCGTCGACTGTCATGGTATGAGCGCGCGGAATTAACTGCCGGGGGCTTGTTGCTGGCCCCAATGCTGCTGCTATTTGCGGCGTTGCTTCATCGCCGCAAAGCCGACTCACTACAGCGACGCGTTGAACGCACTCAAGTATGGTCCGTTCTGGTCTTCTTGGTCGGAATTGGCGCCGAGCTTTCGATCGCGTCACGTTGGCACAGGGTCGAAGCGCTTGGTTGGATCGTGTCGACTTGGCGCGTCGCGATGGGCGTCGCTCTGTTGGTCATGTTGGCAGCAGCAGTGCTAATCGTTAAACGCGCATTTTCTTCGTCGATGCAGTTGGAGCAAAGCAAGCTGCGTCCGGGGCGTTTCTATGCGCTCGCCATGCTACTGCTGGTTTTATGGACTTGGTTTGCTGCCATCTACTGGCATGTGCCCACCCGCATTTTTTGAACTCAATCAGCAGCAAAGCGAAGCACTGCGACGCATTCATCTGCGGATTTGTTTAACTGAATCGCGACAAGCTCGCACTGAGACTTGCCACCCCATACTTGATTATTAAAGGAAACACCGTGCAGATCAAAGTTGTTCGAATCTTGGCCTCCTGCGCATGCGCGCTGGTACTGGTACTCCCGCTGACGCCCGTCGCAGTCCAGGCCCAACCGGCCACCCCTTTAACCAGTCAGGCCGAACCCGCCGCGGTGAGCGCCACCGTCACCGCGCCAGCGCCTGCGGTAGAGGTCAAAAAGGCTGCTGATGCGACCGACAACCCCTACGGCATCGAAGCCCTCTGGAAAACCTCCGATGGCGTTGCCAAAACCGTTCTGATCCTGCTGCTGGTGATGAGTGTGAGCAGTTGGTACGTGCTGATCGTCAAACTACTCGAACAAGCCAAGGTCGGCCGTCAGGCCAAGGCTGCGGCCAGTGACTTCTGGTCAGCCGGAACGGTTGCGCAAGGCTGCGCCAAGCTCGATGAGAACAGCCCGTTTCGCTTCATTGCGGAAGCCGGCATCGATGCCACCAAAAAACACGATGGCCTGATGGGTCATGTCGATCTGAACGACTGGATCGCCATGAGCATCCAGCGCGCCGTTGAGCGCATCCAGAGCAGCATGCAGCGCGGCCTCTCCGTGCTGGCCACGGTCGGCTCGATCTCGCCCTTCGTCGGATTGTTCGGCACCGTCTGGGGCATCTACCACGCCCTGACCGCCATCGGCATCTCGGGCCAGGCCTCCATCGACAAGGTCGCCGGCCCCGTCGGTGAAGCCCTGATCATGACCGCCATCGGTCTGGCCGTGGCCGTGCCTGCGGTGCTGGCCTACAACTGGCTGGTGGGTCGCAACAAAGACGCCATGGCCGATGTGCGCGCCTTTGGCAGCGACCTGCACGCCGTGATCCTGGGTTCGGTCAAGAAAGCCTGAGGGCGCTGCCATGTCAATGAGCGTTGGCTCTGCCAGTGACGGCGAAGACGCCGTCATGTCGGCCATCAACACCACGCCCCTGGTGGACGTGATGCTGGTGCTGCTGATCATCTTCCTGATCACGATCCCCGTGGTCACCACCTCGATCAAGGTCAGCCTGCCCAAGGAACGCGTCGAAGTGCGCGAGACCAAGCCCGAGAACGTCATCATCTCGGTTGATGCCAACAGCAACGTCTACTGGTACGACCAGCGCGTCCCGAACGTTGAAGTGCTGGTCGAGAAGCTGAAAAAAGTTTCCCACCTCAAACCGCAACCCGAAGTGCAGATCCGCGGCGACATGACCGCGCGTTACGAAGGCGTGGGCAAGATCCTGCTGGCCTGCCAGCGCGCCGGCATCGTCAAGGTCGCCTTCATCACCGAGCCCCCGCCGTTGGGCGGTTGACCACTCGGCGCACAAGCGAAGGATTCTGTCCATGAGTATGAACGTTGGAAGCAGCAATTCGGATGAGCCCGAAGTGCTGATGGAAATCAACACCACGCCCCTGATCGACGTGATGCTGGTGCTGCTGGTGATGCTGATCATCACCATCCCGATTCAGTTGCACTCGGTCAATCTGGAGATGCCAGTGGGCACACCGCCGGTCAACAACATCAAGCCCGAGAAGATCCAGATCGATATCGATGACCAGAGCGTCGTCTACTGGCAGGGTCTTCCGGTGAACGCGCAGGAACTTGAGCTCAAGATGACCACGCTGGCCCAGGCAGCCGTGCAGCCCGAGGTGCATGTGCGCCCGAACAAGGCCGCCAGCTACGCCGTCTTTGCCAACGTGCTGTCCTCGACCAAGCGTCTGGGCCTGAACAAGATCGCCGTCATCGGCAGCGAGCAGTTTGTCAAATGAACACGACCGCCACCGCCACCATTGGCATGAACTACCGCTACCAACCCAAGGACCCAAGCCGCCGGGTCAAGGGCCTGGTGCTGGTCATTGCCCTGCACGCTTTTCTGGGCTATGCGCTGGTCTCGGGCATGGCGCGCAAGGGCCTGAACTTCATCAAGAAACCACTTGAGGCCGTGGTGATTCAGGAAGTCATCATCCCGCCACCACCACCGCCGCCGCCGAAGAAGGTCGAGACACCCAAGGAAGTCGTCCGCAGCGAAGCACCGCCGCCACCGTATGTGCCCCCGCCCGATGTGGCAACGCCCACTGTGAGCTCGGGCATTTCGATTGCCGCAACGACCAACGTGCCAACGGCGCCGGTAGCGATCGCACCACCCGCACCTGTCAAACCAGCGGCCAACCGCAGCGATATTGGTGTCGCCTGCCCAACCCAGGTGCCACCCGAGATGCCGCGCAAGGCCATCCAGGACGGCACCGAAGGCGTGGTGAAAGCACAGATTCGCATCAAGGCCGGCGTCATACAAGACGTGACCATCGTGTCAGGCCCGCGCGTGTTCCACTCGGCCGTCAAGGCCGCCATGATGCAGTACAAGTGCATCAGTGATGCCGGTGGCGAAGTAGTCGCAACGCAGGAATTCAACTTCAAGCTGGAGTAAATGAAACAGCTTGCAGCATGTCCGTGGCATCTCAATACGTTCTTTCCAAGGAGAACTTTGGCCGGTTCGCTTTAGCCAGCGAATCAGCCTCTTGTTTGCACATGGGTTGGAGATTCGTCCAACAATGGACCGCTCGTTGAATGACCGCAGTTGAGCGACTTGAAATGCATCCGCAATGTCGGCTTGGGGCACTTATGCAGAGAACCCAGTAATGCAGAGTGAGAGTTGCGGCCATGCGTTCGGCAGCCACATCCGCCGGGATCACATGGCCGCATCCTCTACATAATCACAATGCCTTTAAGAAAGCCAGCAGAGAGTCAGGTGCCTTGTAACGGCGAATCTTTGCGT
>Ga0194038_1000037_pt1 | contig 59752 bp, 52 predicted proteins | sample JunL226m_MetaG_FD_148630 | JGI IMG/M metagenome (GOLD analysis project Ga0194038, IMG submission 148630) | Anoxic zone freshwater microbial communities from boreal shield lake in IISD Experimental Lakes Area, Ontario, Canada - Jun2016-L227-6m | ecosystem: Environmental > Aquatic > Freshwater >... | reverse complement strand
CATTTCAACTTCGCTGAGTCTCAGGAGGAGACAGTGTGGCCATCGTTACGCCATTCGTGCAGGTCGGAACTTACCCGACAAGGAATTTCGCTACCTTAGGACCGTTATAGTTACGGCCGCCGTTTACTGGGACTTCAATCAAGAGCTTGCACCCCATCATTTAATCTTCCAGCACCGGGCAGGCGTCACACCCTATACGTCCACTTTCGTGTTTGCAGAGTGCTGTGTTTTTATTAAACAGTCGCAGCCACCTTTTTATTGCAACCCTTTCGTCCTCCCCTTGTACAGGGTCAAACTACCAGGGCGTACCTTATCCCGAAGTTACGGTACAAATTTGCCGAGTTCCTTCTCCTGAGTTCTCTCAAGCGCCTTAGAATACTCATCTCGCCCACCTGTGTCGGTTTGCGGTACGGTCTTGTTAGACTGAAGCTTAGAGGCTTTTCTTGGAACCACTTCCAATTGCTTCGCGAATAAATTCGCTCGTCTCACGCCCTTGAATTACGCTACCGGATTTACCTAATAGCCATCTCCAACGCAAGAACCGGGACTTCCAACACCCGGACAACTTTCCGCGATCCGTCCCCCCATCGCATCTAACAATGGTCAAGGAATATTAACCTTGTTCCCATCAGCTACGCATCTCTGCCTCGCCTTAGGGGCCGACTCACCCTGTTCCGATGAACGTTGAACAGGAAACCTTGGGCTTACGGCGAGGGGGCTTTTCACCCCCTTTATCGCTACTCATGTCAGCATTCGCACTTCTGATACCTCCAGCATCCTTTACAAGACACCTTCACAGGCTTACAGAACGCTCTCCTACCATCACATTGCTGTGATCCGCAGCTTCGGTTATATGCTTAGCCCCGTTACATCTTCCGCGCAGGACGACTCGATCAGTGAGCTATTACGCTTTCTTTAAAGGATGGCTGCTTCTAAGCCAACCTCCTGACTGTTTTAGCCTTCCCACTTCGTTTCCCACTTAGCATATATTAGGGACCTTAGCTGGCGGTCTGGGTTGTTTCCCTCTTGACACCGGACGTTAGCACCCGATGTCTGTCTCCCGTGCTTGCACTTGTAGGTATTCGGAGTTTGCTATGGCGCAGTAATCCGCAATGGACCCCACTACCATGACAGTGCTCTACCCCCTACAGTGATACACGAGGCACTACCTAAATAGTTTTCGGAGAGAACCAGCTATTTCCAGTTTTGTTTAGCCTTTCACCCCTATCCACAGCTCATCCCCTAACTTTTCAACGTTAGTGGGTTCGGTCCTCCAGTACGTGTTACCGCACCTTCAACCTGGCCATGGATAGATCAACTGGTTTCGGGTCTACACCCAGCAACTAGCGCCCTATTCGGACTCGCTTTCGCTACGCCTTCCCTATTCGGTTAAGCTTGCTACTGAATGTAAGTCGCTGACCCATTATACAAAAGGTACGCAGTCACCCCTTACGAGGCTCCTACTGTTTGTATGCACACAATTTCAGGATCTATTTCACTCCCCTCCCGGGGTTCTTTTCGCCTTTCCCTCACGGTACTTGTTCACTATCGGTCGATTACGAGTATTTAGCCTTGGAGGATGGTCCCCCCATATTCAGACAGGATTTCACGTGTCCCGCCCTACTTGTCTCTAGCCTAGTACCACTCAATAATTTTCACATACGGGACTATCACCCTTTATTGTTGGACTTTCCATTCCATTCTGTTAATTACTGAGATATCACTAGAAGGCTCTTCCCATTTCGCTCGCCACTACTTTGGGAATCTCGGTTGATGTCTTTTCCTCTTGCTACTTAGATGTTTCAGTTCACAAGGTTCGCTTCTCATACCCTATGTATTCAGGTATGGATACCACAAAAGTGGTGGGTTTCCCCATTCAGAAATCCCCGGATCAAAGCTTATTTACCAGCTCCCCGGGGCTTATCGCAGGTTATAACGTCTTTCGTCGCCTGTAATCGCCAAGGCATCCATCATGTGCACTTATTCACTTGATCCTATAACGAGCACCATTGCTAGTACCTGTTACAGGTTTTACTTCTACTTCTGACATGTTTGCCGTAATCCAAACTGTAAGTACTTGTTAAGAACTTTATAAAACTCGTTTGTTATTACTGATTGATGATTCAATCTTTACCCTTATTACATTGTCAAATGTCCTCTCAAAGAAACATTTGACACTTTGCTTACTCAAATTTTTAAAGAACAGCCATAAATGGCAAAACTAAGCGATTAGAAAATCGCTTAGTTTTGTCATTTAGATGATGGTGGAGGATGACGGGATCGAACCGACGACCCCCTGCTTGCAAAGCAGGTGCTCTCCCAGCTGAGCTAATCCCCCAACGTCCCACTAAGTATGTTTCTGGCTGGTGGTGGGTCTGGTAGGACTTGAACCTACGACCCCTGCGTTATCAACACAGTGCTCTAACCAGCTGAGCTACAGACCCGTGGCTTTTATTGTCAACCGATAAGTGTGGGCACTATAGCTCCAGCATCTTTCTCTAGAAAGGAGGTGATCCAGCCGCACCTTCCGATACGGCTACCTTGTTACGACTTTACCCCAGTCATGAACCCTGCCGTGGCAGTCGCCCTCCTTGCGGTTAGGCTAACGGCTTCTGGCAAAACCCACTCCCATGGTATGACGGGCGGTGTGTACAAGACCCGGGAACGTATTCACCGCGACATTCTGATCCGCGATTACTAGCGATTCCAGCTTCACGTAGTCGAGTTGCAGACTACGATCCGGACTACGATGCATTTTCTGAGATTAGCTCCCCCTCGCGGGTTGGCAACCCTCTGTATGCACCATTGTATGACGTGTGAAGCCCTACCCATAAGGGCCATGAGGACTTGACGTCATCCCCACCTTCCTCCGGTTTGTCACCGGCAGTCTCTTTAGAGTGCTCTTGCGTAGCAACTAAAGACAAGGGTTGCGCTCGTTGCGGGACTTAACCCAACATCTCACGACACGAGCTGACGACAGCCATGCAGCACCTGTGTTCACTTTCTCTTACGAGCACCTAATGTATCTCTACTTCGTTAGTGACATGTCAAGGGTAGGTAAGGTTTTTCGCGTTGCATCGAATTAATCCACATCATCCACCGCTTGTGCGGGTCCCCGTCAATTCCTTTGAGTTTTAATCTTGCGACCGTACTCCCCAGGCGGCTGACTTCACGCGTTAGCTACGTTACTCAGGATGTAAATCCCGAACAACTAGTCAGCATCGTTTAGGGCGTGGACTACCAGGGTATCTAATCCTGTTTGCTCCCCACGCTTTCGTGCATGAGCGTCAGTGTTATCCCAGGGGGCTGCCTTCGCCATTGGTATTCCTCCACATATCTACGCATTTCACTGCTACACGTGGAATTCTACCCCCCTCTGACACACTCTAGCTATACAGTCACAGGCGCCATTCCCAGGTTAAGCCCGGGGATTTCACGCCTGTCTTGTATAACCGCCTGCGCACGCTTTACGCCCAGTAATTCCGATTAACGCTTGCACCCTACGTATTACCGCGGCTGCTGGCACGTAGTTAGCCGGTGCTTATTCTTCAGGTACCGTCATTCCCGGACTGTGTTAGAGCCGGTGTTTCTTCCCTGACAAAAGAGCTTTACAACCCGAAGGCCTTCTTCACTCACGCGGCATTGCTGGATCAGGGTTTCCCCCATTGTCCAAAATTCCCCACTGCTGCCTCCCGTAGGAGTCTGGGCCGTGTCTCAGTCCCAGTGTGGCTGATCGTCCTCTCAGACCAGCTACTGATCGTCGCCTTGGTGGGCTTTTACCCCACCAACAAGCTAATCAGGCATCGGCCGCTCTAATCGCGCGAGGTCTTTCGATCCCCCGCTTTCCCCCTCAGGGCGTATGCGGTATTAGCACAGCTTTCGCTGCGTTATCCCCCACGATAAGGTACGTTCCGATGTATTACTCACCCGTTCGCCACTCGCCACCAGGTACAAGTACCCGTGCTGCCGTTCGACTTGCATGTGTAAGGCATGCCGCCAGCGTTCAATCTGAGCCAGGATCAAACTCTTCAGTTTAATCACTGTGATCCTTGCGGATCGTCGCACTCATTCAAGAAATTGACTTGGTAATAAAACCAAATCTTTTTACTGTCTATGAGTACTATTTATTTACATCTGTCCCGAAGGACTTGATGCTTTCACTTAGTACCCACAATTATCGGTTGACTAATTTTTAAAGAGGGCTGACTTGTTTTGTATTTCAAATAACATTCAGCAGAGAGGTGAGACTATAGCACCCTTGTGAGGGGTCGTCAACACCTTTCGTAGTCTTTTTCTTAAAAAGGTGGTGGTTTTCCCTGATTCTAAAAATAAAAGCAATGAAATCAATGGGATGTATTTTTCAAAAAAAATGAACTTTTTTTCAAATTCTTTAGTTTTTGAGCAATTTTGAGCTCGGGTAGACCCTAAGAAGCTGCATTTTTGATGCTTTTTTTGCATATTTGCTACGCATTAGGGAAAACCCTGAAATTTCCCCATAATCCTGCTACTATGGTGGGATGAATAATCAATTAGCAAATGGTCACTTACCTAGAAGCCCTTATACGGCTGGGCAAGCAGTCCCCGTAAGAGAGCTGCATGCTGGACATAGAGAAGAAATCCTTCAACATCTGTTGCAGCTTGGAGAGGATGACCGTCGCCTCCGATTTGGTACCCAGACCCCTGACGAGGTTATTCATCATTATGTAGAACGCCTAGACTTCAATAGGGATGCGATCTTTGGGGTCTTTGATTTGAATTTAAAGCTGATTGGCATGGCGCATCTGGCGTATTTACCTGAAGTGAAGGGCAAAGCCCATGCCGCTGAATTTGGCGTTTCCGTATTGCCAGAAGGGCGTTCGCAGGGCATTGGCACAGCGTTATTGCAACGTTCTGCAGTTCATTCCCGCAATACCAACATCCAAACCCTGTTTGTTCACTGCTTGGCGAACAATAAGGCGATGATGCATTTGGCGCAAAAGGCTGGAATGTCTGTTGAATATGCCTATGGTGATGCCGATGCTTATCTCAAGCTTCTGCCGGCAAATCCTGGAACTATTGTGGAAGAAGCAGCCAAAGAACAATGGGCTGATATGGACTACGCGCTTAAAGAAAATTTAAAGCGCTCAAATCAAGCTTGGTGGTGGTTTCTGGGCAGGCCAGGCTTAGCCCCTTAATTTTCGTTTGGCGCGCCACGTAAGATCCAGCTAGTCAAGAGAGATAAATCTGCATCGTTTAACTTCGCATTTGCAGGCATTGGTACAACTCCCCAAGAGCCCGCCCCACCTTTAGCGATTTTATCTTTCAAAAAACTTTGCGCGTTGCTATCTTTTTTATATTTCTGCGCGACGGATTGAAAACTAGGCCCAACAATTTTTTTATTACTTGCATGACAACCCAAGCACGCATTTTGTTTTGCAACGGCAATAGCTTTTTGATCTTCGCTACTTGCTAGCGCACATGGAAGACGCAATGCAAGCAGGGCAAATAAAAATACTGTTTTTACTACCCCATGCATAGCCATCACTAACAGTCTTCTCTAAAAAATAATTAGTTTTTTGGAGGGCTAGTTGGCTGCGATTCATCAGCTTTGCCTTGCTTTTCAAGGCGCGCTTTCTCGGCATCGGAAATGATGTCAAAGTAAACATACACATCTTTGACGCCACTAGTATTGCTTGCGATTTTCTTCGCAAGATCAGCTTCGCTTTGTGTCAAGATACCCATCAAATAAATACTGCTACCTTCAGCAACAATGGCCATTGAATTCGATGGCAACTTATCAGTAAAAATCATTTGTGTTTTGATCTTCGATTCTAAATAAGAATCGTTTGCCCGAGATGTGTAGCTGCTGTTAGGGCCAATAATCAATTCGTTAAATACTGAGCGCGCATTCTTCATTGCCTTTACATATGCTCCTGCCTCGCCTTTAATATCGGTATCTTTTACTTCGCCGGTGAGCAATACTTTTTGATTGAATGAAGTTACGTTGATATGTGCGTTATCACCAAATTTTTTGGCCAGCGCATTACTAGCCTCCAACTCAATTCCCTTATCGATTGCTTGTACTCCAGGTGTACGACGATCCGCCATAATGGCTGCGCCAGTAGCGACACCACCAACAGCTACTACCGCGCAAGATGAGAGTTGCATTACAGCTAACGCAACTATTGCTAACTTACCTAGAGAATGAATTCGCATTGGATATTTTCTTTATAAAGATGTTTAGTCGTACAGCACGTGATCAACCCCATCGCATAAGGCGTGAAGTAAAACCAAATGGGTTTCTTGAATACGGGCAGTGCGAGTGGAGGGTGCGCAAAGATGAATGTCATCTTTATCCAATAAGGTCGCAATCTTTCCACCATCATTGCCAGTGAACGCAATAATTTTAATGCCCATCTTTTTTGCGGCCTCTATTGCCTTGAGTACATTCTTAGAGTTGCCAGATGTAGAAATTCCTAAAAGAATATCTCCTTTTTTCCCAAGGCCGCGCACTTGCTTACTAAAAATTTCATCGTAGCTGTAATCGTTTCCAATAGCGGTAAGAATTGAGGTATCTGTGGTAAGAGCAATCGCAGCCAATTCCTCGCGCTCGCGCTCAAATCGACCAATTAGCTCTGCCGCAAAGTGCTGAGCATCCGCCGCAGAACCGCCATTGCCACATGCCATCACTTTGCCGCCGGCCCGCAAACATTCAACCATTGCTAGTATTCCGCGAGCCACTGACTCAGGAAGAACTTTTTCGGCTTCTTGCTTCACCGCAATACTGTCTAAAAAATGTTGGGATGTGCGCTTGCGTAAACGTTCGATAGTATCTTTATCCATGTCAATATTATGCGCCAAAGCTGCTGTATTTTCTAATGCGGCCAGCTAAAGCAAAAGCAACGTATCCTCTTGTTTATTGACCAATCTTACGCAAAAGATACCCTTCATGGAATTAGGCCCATTTGATTTTCTAAAACAACAGGATTTACCAGTTGGCTCCCTATACATGGTTGCCACACCTATAGGCAACCTGGGCGACATTACATTACGCGCTCTTCATGTGCTGAATGCAGTGGACGGCATTGCCTGTGAAGATACGAGGCATAGCGCGCCTCTTTTACAGCAATTTGGTATTCATAAGAAATGTTTAGCACTTCATGAACACAACGAAGTGGGCGGAGCCCAAACTGTTATTCAACACCTAGCCAACAATGAACGCTGGGCCTATATTTCGGACGCAGGTACCCCTGGAGTTTCAGACCCAGGCGCAAGATTGGTTAATGAAGTTCAAAAAGCGGGCTTTCGAGTCATTCCAGTACCAGGTGCAAGCGCTGTTTCCTGCGCCATCTCGACTGCTGGTAACGTCATGTTGAACTCGGAAGGGCGGTTTCAGTTTTTAGGCTTTTGGCCAAATAAAACAAAAGAGCGCGATGCCTTGTTACAAGATATTTGCAACAGCAAAAAAACCAGCGTCTTTTTTGAGTCACCCCATCACATTCGTGAAACTCTGCTTATTCTGGCCCATGCTTTAGAGCCTGATCGTCAGGTATTTATTTGTCGCGAGTTAACCAAAAAATTTGAGCAGCTTGTTTCTCTCCAGGCAGCAGAGATCGCTCCATGGATTGAAACTACGGACAGCCTAAAGGGCGAGTTCGTTATTCTGGTCTCGGCCCGCCAGGCTAAGTCTGATGAGGCTCCAGAGCATGCCACTCTGTTAATGTGGGCAAATGCATTAAGTCCCTATCTAGGTAGTAAAGAAATTGCTGCGGTTTTATCGCAAACATTAGGGCTTACTAAAAAAGAAGCCTATCAAATTGCATTAGACGCAAAAGATGAAGGTTCTGAGAAATAAAAAAGCTGGCATATAGCCAGCTTTTGAGTGCGCGCAAAATATTATTTAGCTGCAGCAGGGGCGGGGGCTTTTGGCTCTGGTAGTTTTCCACCAGCGGAGTTTGCCAAATACACTACAGCACGACCTAATTCATAGTCACTAACATCTGCGGGGCTTGATCCGCCACGTGCCGGCATTGCGCCTTTACCTTTCAGTACAGAGCTTAATAAACCGTCATATCCCTTACTCAAACGTGGAGCCCAAGCGCTTGCATCGCCAAATTTAGGCGCGCCCGCAGCGCCCGTCGCATGGCAAGAAGAACAAACTGCCTTGTAAACCTGCTCACCGGTCTGAAGTTCCTTTGGGGTGCTAGCATCTTTGAAATTGAGCTGGGCAACGGGTTTGATGAGCTGTTCGGTCGTGGTTGAAGAATCACCGCGCTTGCCGTTGTTTACAAATACCATTAACAACAAAATAATGATCAAGGGCACAAAAAAGCTGGCGAACACCATGATGATCAGTTGTTTTGGGGACTTAATTAGATTTCCGTGCTCGTTGCTCATAGGAATTTATTATTTGGCGGGTTTTAGGGTTGTTTTGCGGTGATTATAACTAGAGAGTAGGGGTATAGGCACTTACAATAGCAAGGTTGCCAGTTTTACCTCTGGCGCCCGTAGCTCAGTGGATAGAGTATTGGCCTCCGAAGCCAAGGGTCGCAGGTTCGATTCCTGCCGGGCGCGCCAAAACAAAGGGGGTTTTTGACCTACATCATGCATAGAAAAGCAAAAACCACTATCATTTGCATCTAACTTATTGATTCTTATCGTGTCTACACATCTAAATACAGCCCTTTCAGAGCCCTCCCTCACTAATCCTTTGCCCCCTGAGGCACCATTACCTCACCGAAAAATTATTCGGAGCTGGTTAATTCCAATGGCCCAAGGTGAAACAGGGCGCGCGATCATGCTCCTCATGATTGATGCTGCTTTATGGCTTGCCTGTATCGCCGGCACAGTGTTTGTGGAAAACATTCTGCTCAAAATCGTTTTTGGTTTGGTAGCCGGCTTTGTAACTGGCCGCATCTTCATTCTGGGTCATGATGCTTGCCATCAAAGTTTCACACCAAATCGTGAGCTCAATAAAGTATTGGGTCGCATTGCATTTTTGCCATCACTTACCCCATACAGCTTGTGGGATGTTGGTCATAACGTAGTGCATCACGGTCAAACTAATCTCAAGGGCTTTGACTTCGTTTGGGCGCCGTTATCTAAAGCAGAATTTGACGCCTTACCCTCATGGCGTAAGGCTTTAGAGCGCCTTTATCGTAGTGGCTGGGGGCCTGTTTTCTACTACCTCATTGAAATTTGGTGGAGACGTGAGTACTTCCCAAATGCTCAAAATAAACCTGGTGATCGCCCGATTTTCTTAAAAGACAATTTGCTTGTTACAGGCTTTGGAATTGTATGGATCGCCTGCCTTGTTGCCGGCGCAATCGCTACCGGTCAATCTATTTGGATTGGCTTAATCACTGGCTTTGTAGTTCCATTCCTATTTTGGAACGGCATGATTGGTTTCGTGGTCTATGTTCACCATACCCATCCAAAGGTGTCTTGGTATGACAAAAAGTCAGAATGGTTACGTGCCCAGCCATTCGTATCCACCACTGTTCACCTGACTTTTAACTGGATCTGGGGTGCTTTAATGCATCACATCATGGAGCACACTGCCCATCACGTCGATATGAGCGTGCCCCTCTATCGCCTACAGGAAGCCCAAAATACCCTGGAAACTATCCTTCCTGAGCGTATTTTTGTGCAAAAGTTCTCTTGGGGCTGGTATTTCGATACCGCCCGCAAATGCAAGCTTTATGACTTTGAAAACAAGGCTTGGCTCGATTTTGATGGCAATAAGACGGCTGATTCCGTCCGAGTTGTGCTGAGCCCAGCCCCAGTAGGACAAAACGGGTAAAATAGATCTTCTGTATAAAAGATTTGCTTTCCCGGATTGCCCATGACTACATCGACTCCAGCTGCTACCCAAGACACCTCTCAGAGCCTCAAGTTTTGCTCTTCTTGCAGTCGCGAAAAACGGCTCGAGGGTGGTACATGGATTCCAACTAGCAATCGCAAGCAACGCTGGATTTGCGCTAGCTGTTTATACAACCGTACACACCGTACTGGTTCAGCAAAAACCTAATCTCCTGTTTTCAATCTGAGTGTCGAGGTGCTTAAGCACCATCCCCAACGTAAGGGTTTGTTTTGCGTTCTGCACCGAACGTAGACATTGGCCCATGTCCGGGAACAAATTGCACGTCATCTCCCAGTGGCCATAATTTTGTTTTAATTGCATTGATCAAGCTCGCATGGTTCCCGCGCGGAAAATCTGTTCTACCAATCGAGCCCGCAAACAATACATCCCCCACGATTGCGAGACGATCTTCTTTACCAAAAAAGACGACGTGTCCAGGGGTATGTCCGGGACAATGAAATACCTCAAGTTCTACATTACCAACTTGCACACGATCACCATCATTTAACCAACGGTCAGGCTCGAATGCTTTTGCATGTCCAAACCCAAAGCGCACTGTTTGCTCTGGTAATTGATCAATCCAAAATCGCTCTTCTATTTGCGGACCCTCAATTGGCACCTTGAGCATTTCTGCCAAATCCTTAGCGGCAGCACAATGATCGAGATGCCCATGAGTCAGTAAGATTTTTTTTACGGCTCCCCCCAATTGCTTTATACCTTCAAGAATCTTATCGATATCACCACCAGGGTCAATCACAGCGGCATCACCGGTTTCTTGGCAAACCAAGATTGAGCAATTTTGCTCATAGGGAGTAACGGGGATAATTCCTAATTTGATTGGCATATAGAGGGCTCGTTAATGCATAGATTGAATAAGCACTAGTGTATGAGAGTCGGCATAAAATGTGCTCAAAGGATAAAACAATGAATAGCCAAGATACATTTAAATTTGCTGAAACGCATGAGTGGGCCGATCTAGAAAATGATGGCTTAGTTTGGGTTGGTATTAGCAACCATGCTCAAGAGGCATTGGGTGATGTCATGTTCTTTCAAGCGCCCAAACTGGGCCAGCAAGTAAAGCAAGGTGAGGCCATTGCTGTGATTGAATCTGTAAAGGCAGCCAGCGATATTCACGCACCCATCAGCGGAGAAATCATTGCCCTTAATGAGGCAGTAGATGCCTCACCCGAATTGGTAAATGAGAAACCTTATAGCGTTTGGTTATTCAAAATCAAACCGCAAGAGGGTGCTCTTGCTTCAGAACTCGATCAATTAATGGATCTCGACAAATATAATTCAACTGCAGGCGGGTAAGCAAAACTAGATGTTGATTGGATCACGCTCGATCAACCAACGCACGCGCGTTTCTTTGCTAATTCTTCCTTGAGAATTTTCACGTAACTCTGTATCAATAGCCTCGAGCACTTCTTGTAACTGCTTGCGGCTGTCAGATTCAATCACGAGTTGTGCGCGCTCCGTTCCAGCCACACGCATTACCGCCTTTGGTACCGGGTCATAAACCCTAAGTCCTGTCTTTATAAGGCCATTAGACTTCAGGTGTCCCTTAAGAGTACTCAGGAATTGAATGGCCTTATCCAAGCTCTTCGACTCAGCATGTATTAAAGCTTGGTATGAAAACGGGGGCAGTCCAGCCTCTTCTCTCTCCTTGGCGGTATGCGATAGAAATCCATCCACATCATGTCGCAACAAGTATTGAAATACTGCTGACTCTGGATATTGCGTTTCGATATAAATATCACCACCCGCTTGACCATCCTTACCCGATCGCCCAGCGCGCCCAGCCACTTGAACCAATTGTGCAAATAGACGTTCGGCAGCTCGGAAATCCTGAGAAAACAATCTACCATCTGCATCCAAAACACCAACCAATCCAATATTTTGATAGTCATGCCCCTTAGCAATCATTTGGGTGCCCACCACGATATCTACCTTACCTTCGTGAATCTCCTGGAACAACTCTTCTGCACCCTTACTGCTTCTACTTGAATCCGTATCCACTCGAAGCACTCTTTGATCAGGCCACATTTCCTCTATGGCATCTTCAATTTTTTGGGTACCTTGACCCAATGTTTTGAGATCAGCGTTTCCACAATCAGGACAGTGGCTAGGAATTGCCTTTACCAGTCCACAATGGTGACAACTTAATACCGGCCTTTTTCCTAAAGCCCCAGCCCTATGCATCACCATATAAGAGCTGCATTGTTGGCATTTAGACAGCCATGTACAGGCGCCACAACTCAACACTGGAGCGTAACCCCTGCGATTAATCAGTATCAAACTTTGTTTTTTATCCCTGAAGTTTTGACTAATGGCATAGGCTAAGGTTTTGGTAATGGGACTTTTTTCTTTTGGTTTGCCACTGTCGCCAGGGCTATATTGATTGCGAGGGTCGCGCGTGTTAATGAGGTGTACCTTGGGTAGATTGGCACCCTGGGCTCTTTGATCTAGGCGAATATATTCATAACGGCCGGCCTTTGCCGCCAACCAGGTTTCAAGTGAGGGCGTCGCTGAAGAGAGCAAGATAGGTATCTTCACATCATGGGCCCGCCAGATAGCTAAATCTCGAGCAGAGTAGCGGATGCCATCTTGCTGTTTATAGGACGGATCGTGCTCTTCATCAACGACAATTGCACTTAAATTTGGAAGTGGCGCTAAGGCCGCCAATCTTGTTCCTAAGACAATTTGGGCTTTGCCTGTAACCGCTTCGTACCAAGCAATCCCTCGCTCTTTTTCAGTGACCCCACTATGCAGGACAACCATTTTTTTCTCAGGAAAATATGCCCGGACTCTTCGTTCTAACTGTGGAGTCAAATTAATTTCAGGGACAAGCAATAAAACTTGTGAGGTGCTGCTCTCTAATTCCTCGCTAAGCCAATTTAAAAAGACTGCCGTTTTACCGCTTCCGGTTTGTCCTTGCAAAAGAATGGCTTTGAATTCTTTTCCCTTGCTACTGTAATTACGTAATTTAGCTAGCGCTGACTTTTGCTCTTCATTGAGATCATCTTCTCCAATTAAACCCTCACTGTTTAGCTCGCTAATGGTTTTCTTTTTTTTCTCTTCTGCAGCGACTAATTTTTTAGGAATTTTTTCCCAATCGAGCGCCTTTTTCCACATCTGCGGAATAGTGGGAATGATGGTTTCACCAAGCGCATGGATGTAATACTGGCTTGCAAAATTCATTAGCCTTAAGGCGGCAGGGTCTATGGGGGCAAGAGGGGCTACCTGGGTAACTGTCTTTAGCTTGTCTATTTCAAAATCAGAGTGAGTGCTTACTTTAATAACCATTCCAACCAACGAAGACCGCCCGAAGGGTACTTCTACAATATGCCCAATCTCAGGAGGTAGCCCCAACTTTTCAAGGTCCCACAAGTAATCAAAGCCCTGGCTTAAGGGCTTATCAACAACTACCTGGACCACAGTTGGTAAGGGCATTATTTACTTCGATCTTCCGTTTTGCTTGTGGATAAGTCTGTGGATATCATCCAATGATTCTGATTTATAAGCTAATTTACCCGCTAAGGGCTAATGCACCATTTTTGAGCGTATTTCTTAATTTACTATATAAATCAGTGATTTATGGATGACTTCGAAAGTTAATGTTTATATTTATTCGCAATCTTCATGAATTTTGAATTCTGCATCTATCTGTGCATAACTTTCGTCAAAATTTCTAAGCTAAGTTAGCAATTACTCAGGATTCTTACTAGGATCTAAGAGCCCTTGAGCGCTGAATCACAGTTTGCGCCAATGCGGTAACGCTTTCAGGTGGGGTAAATTGCGATATTCCATGTCCCAAATTAAACACATGTCCATCTAATGAATGAAGGCCCGGTTTAAGAGGCGGTGCGCCAGCCAAATCCTCAAGAAGGAGGTTTGCCTGCTCTGCAATTTGCTCTGGCTCAGAGAACAGAATAAGAGGGTCTAAATTGCCTTGTAATGCCAAAGGCTTGTTTAGAGCAAGCAACTGTTTGCGAGCACGACTAAGAGACATCGTCCAATCAATTGCAATCACATCGGCACCCACTTGCGCCATATCATTTAACCAAATTGCGCCACCTTTGGTGAACATAATCACAGGGATTTTTCTGCCTTCATGTTCGCGTGGCAATAAAGCAATGACCTTTTGCATAGATGCCAAAGACATCCTTTGATACCAGCCGTCAGGAAGCATACCGCCCCAAGTATCAAAAATCATGAGCGCTTGCGCACCCGCTTTAACTTGCTCAGTTAAATACGCCGCTACTGATTGCGCGTTGATATCTAGAATATGTTGCAACAAATCCGGGCGACTGAACATCATGGTTTTAGCATGACGAAAATCATCGGCACTTGAGCCATCAATCATGTAGCAGGCCAACGTCCATGGGCTTCCAGAGAAGCCAATCAAAGGGACTCGCTGTTTTCCTTCCTGTATTAGGGCTTTGCGAATTTCTGAAACGGCATCAAATACGTATTTGAGCTCATCCATATCAGCTATGCGTAATTTCTTAACTGCATCTTCAGTGCGAAGAGGGCGGTCAAAGCTTGGGCCTTCACCGCCAGTAAATTTTAGGCCCAAACCCATAGCGTCTGGGATAGTCAAAATATCGGAGAACAAAATCGCCGCGTCCAATGGATAGCGATCCAATGGTTGAAGGGTTACTTCAGTAGCATATGCGGGATTTTTTGCGAGCCCAAGAAAACTTCCGGCTCTAGCGCGCGTGGCGTTGTACTCAGGGAGATATCGGCCAGCTTGACGCATGAGCCAAAGCGGTGTTTGATCAACCGCTTCGCCCAGGCAGGCCTTTAAAAACCGATCATTTAACAGCAAGGAGATGACCGGTAATTACTTTTTACGACGAAAACGTGCAATTGCAGCCAATTGCGCGGCAGCCATAGCAAACTCAGACTGGGCCAGAGCCAAATCAAAGTCAGTGCCACGATTTTGCATAGCCTCTTCTGCGCGTTTCTTTGCTTCTAATGCTTTAGCTTCATCAAGGTCGTGTCCACGAATAGCGGTATCAGCTAATACTGTGACGCGATCTGGCTGAACTTCTAAGTAGCCACCAGCAACAAACACGAATTCTTCATCGCCATCTGCTTTTTCAATGCGGACAGAGCCAGGACGAATACGTGTAATTAGTGGAGTGTGGCCATGCAAGATACCGAGCTCACCACTTTCGCCCGGAAGAGCTACAAACTTAGCCTCTCCGCTAAAAATGGACTTCTCAGCACTAACTACGTCGACATGTATGTTTGACATAATTTCCCTAGATGAGTTCGATTAAAGCTTCTTAGCTTTCTCGATGGCTTCATCAATTGAACCCACCATATAGAACGCTTGCTCAGGCAAGTGATCCAATTCACCGCTACAAATCATCTTGAAGCCGCGGATGGTTTCTTTCAATGGTACGTATTTACCTGGCGAACCAGTAAACACTTCAGCAACGTGGAAAGGCTGTGACAAGAAGCGCTGAATCTTACGCGCACGTGATACGGCCAATTTATCTTCTGGCGACAATTCGTCCATACCCAAAATTGCAATAATGTCGCGCAATTCTTTGTAACGTTGCAAAGTCATCTGTACATCACGAGCCACTTCATAGTGCTCTTGACCAACCACTTGTGGGTCAAGCTGACGGCTGGTGGAGTCCAATGGATCAACCGCTGGGTAAATACCCAAAGCAGCGATGTCACGTGACAACACAACTGTGGAATCTAAGTGCAAGAAGGTTGTCGCAGGTGACGGATCAGTCAAGTCATCCGCAGGAACGTAAACGGCCTGAATAGAGGTAACAGAACCCGTCTTTGTTGAAGTAATACGCTCTTGCAATTTACCCATCTCTTCAGCCAAAGTAGGCTGGTAACCTACAGCAGAAGGCATACGACCGAGCAACGCAGAAACCTCGGTACCGGCTAGTGTGTAACGATAAATGTTGTCAACGAAGAACAAAATATCACGGCCTTCGTCACGGAATGCTTCGGCCATGGTCAAACCAGTCAACGCAACGCGCAAACGGTTGCCAGGAGGCTCATTCATCTGACCGAATACCATCGCCACTTTGTCGATAACGTTAGATTCTTTCATCTCGTGATAGAAGTCATTACCTTCACGAGTACGCTCACCAACACCGGCAAACACGGACAAACCAGAGTGTTGCTTAGCGATGTTGTTAATCAATTCCATCATGTTCACGGTCTTACCAACACCCGCGCCACCGAACAAGCCAACCTTACCACCTTTAGCAAATGGGCAAACGAGGTCAATCACCTTAATGCCGGTTTCAAGTAGATCAACGGAAGGAGAAAGCTCATCAAACTTCGGTGCTGGCTGGTGAATAGCGCGACGCTCTTCAGTAGCAATCGGGCCTGCATCATCAATTGGGCGACCCAACACATCCATAATGCGGCCCAAAGTTGCAGGACCAACAGGAACAGAAATTGGCTTACCAGTAGATTTCACTTCCATGCCACGACGCAAGCCATCGCTTGCACCCATGGCAATTGCGCGAACCACGCCATCGCCGATTTGTTGCTGAACTTCAAAGGTCAAACCTTTTTCAGCAAATGATTTTTCACCACTATCGACCAATGTCAGCGCATCGTAGATGCTTGGCATTTTGTCGCGTGGGAACTGAATGTCCACCACTGGTCCGATACATTGCACGATATTTCCGTTACTCATCGCTTTCTCCGCTTTTAATTCCTGAATTCTTTCGTATTCCTAAATGCTGACCGCTTAAACCGCAGCCGCTCCACCAACAATTTCAGACAACTCTTTGGTAATAGCAGCTTGTCGTGTTTTGTTGTAATCCAATTGCAATTCGCCGATCACGTTCTTTGCATTATCTGAAGCGGCCTTCATTGAGACCATGCGAGCAGATTGCTCAGAAGCCATATTTTCAGCAACAGCTTGATAAATCATTGCTTCAACATAACGCTTTAATAGGCCATTCAAAATGGACTCTGCGTCAGGTTCGTAGATGTAATCCCAAGATGGGCCTGCCTTATCTTCTGGAGACAAGTCCGCTGGCTCCAAAGGCAAAAGCTTCTCCAAAACAGGCTCTTGTTTCATTGCATTTACAAAGCGGGTGTATGCCAAATAAACAGCATCAATCTCGCCACGCTCAAATGCTTCTAATTGGGTAGTAATTGCGCCAATCAAAACATCCAAATGTGGTGTATCACCAATTTGGATTGTCTGAGAAATGAGTTTTGCTTTTGAGCGATTCAAAAATTGAAGGCCTTTTGAACCAATTGCGGTATACACAATCTCAATATTTTTTTCCTGCAAATCACGTACTTGGTTAGTAATCAAACGCAAGACGTTGGTGTTTAAGCCACCGCACAAGCCTTTGTCTGTTGTAACCAAAATAGTGCCAGCTCTTTTAACTTCACGAGTCGCCATGTATGCAGGGCGGAACTCAGGATTAGCTTTAGAAAGGTTGGCAACAATCTCACGAATTTTTTCAGCATAAGGGCGCGCATTACGCATGCGCTCCTGGGCACGACGCATCTTGGATGCGGCGACCATTTCCATTGCCTTCGTGATCTTGCGCGTGTTTTGCACGCTCTTGATCTTTGATCGTATCTCTTTTGTGCTTGCCATGATTTATGCGGGTCCTCTTAGAAAGAGGCTGAACGCTTGTAATCCTCAATTGCAGCACGCAAAGCAACTTCGTCATCTTTGCTCAGATCTTTAGTTTCTTCAATACGGCCAACCAAATCGGCATATTTAGACTTCAGATGATCTTGCAATCCTTTTTCGAATGGCAATACGTTCTTCACTTCAATGTCATCGAAAAAGCCGTTGTTCACTGCGTAGAGTGAAGCGGCCATTTCCCAAACTTGGAGTGGCTTGTACTGTGCTTGCTTACACAATTCTGTAACGCGACGACCACGCTCGAGCTGCTTGCGGGTTGCTTCGTCAAGGTCGGAAGCAAATTGAGCAAACGCTGCTAATTCACGATACTGCGCTAAGTCGGTACGAATACCGCCAGACAATTTCTTGATGACCTTAGTTTGTGCTGCACCACCAACGCGGGAAACTGAAATACCGGCGTTAATCGCAGGACGTACACCGGCGTTAAACAAGTCTGTTTCCAAGAAGATCTGGCCGTCGGTAATCGAAATTACGTTGGTTGGAACGAACGCTGAAACGTCACCAGCTTGAGTTTCAATAATTGGCAATGCGGTTAAAGAGCCCGTTTTGCCTTTTACTGCACCGTTAGTAAACTTCTCAACATACTCAGCATTTACACGAGCGGCACGCTCGAGTAGGCGTGAGTGGAGGTAGAAGACGTCGCCAGGATAAGCTTCACGGCCTGGTGGGCGACGGAGTAACAAGGAAATTTGACGATAAGCAACTGCTTGCTTAGTCAAGTCATCGTAAACAATCAAAGCGTCTTCGCCGCGATCGCGGAAATATTCACCCATGGTGCAACCTGCGTAAGCAGAAAGGTACTGCATCGCTGCAGACTCAGAAGCACTTGCTGCAACAACTACAGTGAACTCCATTGCACCCAATTCGGTGAGCTTGCGAACAACGTTAGCAATAGTAGAAGCCTTTTGACCAATCGCAACGTAAACGCAATAAACGCCTTTACCTTTTTGGTTAATGATCGCATCAACCGCAACCGCTGTCTTACCAGTTTGACGATCGCCAATAATCAACTCACGCTGACCGCGGCCGATTGGAACCATTGCATCAATCGCTTTTAAACCCGTTTGGAGTGGCTGGCTAACAGATTGACGTGCAATAACGCCTGGGGCTACTTTTTCGATAAAGTCAGTTAACTTGGTGTTGATTGGGCCTTTGCCATCAATTGGTTGGCCAAGTGCGTTAACAACGCGACCGAGCAATTCCGGACCAACCGGAACTTCCAAAATGCGCCCCGTACATTTAACTGGGTCGCCTTCTTTAATGTGGGTGTATTCACCCAACACCACAGCACCAACTGAATCACGCTCAAGGTTCAAAGCGAGACCGATGGTGTTGTTAGGGAACTCCAACATTTCGCCCTGCATAACACCAGATAAGCCATGTACGCGGCAAATACCGTCAGTCACTGAAATTACAGTGCCTTCATTACGAGACTGGGTGTCAACACCCATTTCGCTAATTCGGCTTTTGATCAGCTCGCTGATCTCGGAAGGATTGAGTTGCATTACTTACTCCTGGGTCTTATTTCGTATGTTCTTAATAGGGATAACTTATGCGCCAAGACTTACTTGCATTTGAGCTAACTGTGCCTTAACTGAACTATCCATCACTTCGTCGCCAACTTGAATGCGTACTCCGCCAATCAAGGTTGGGTCAACTTGAATAGTTGGGCGCAATTCTTTACCCCCAAAGCGCTTCTTCAAACTTGACAACAAATCATTTAGCGCAGAACCCTCTAAAGGGAATGCGCTGGTAATCATTACTTCTGCTGCACCTTCGCTTTTATTCTTCATTGCCTCAAATTGGTTAGCAATTTCAGGAACAGCAGACAAGCGGTGGTTTTGATTCACAAGATTCAAAAAGCTGGCCACCCTAGGATCCAGCTTGGTTTTCACCATGCCAGAAAGTAGTTTGCTTAAATCATCAGCGGATACTTTAGGATTATTTGCTAATGTGGCAACTTCTGGCAAAGCAGCAAGCTGTGCCAACTCACTGAGTTGCTCCAAATATCCCGCAAGTTCAGCAGGCTTGGCACTTTGAAAAAGTGCTTCAGCATAAGGACGGGCAATAGTGGCTAATTCAGCCATATCAAAGTTCTGCCTTTAGTTGGTCAAGTAACTGGCCATGCGCCTTTGCATCAACTTCACGACGCAAAATTTGCTCAGCACCTTTAACAGCGAGCACAGCCACTTCGGCACGCAAAACTTCGCGGGCACGAGTAACTTGCTGGTCTGCATCTTGCTTCGCTTGCGAAATGATTCGAGCGGCTTCAGCTTGTGCGTTGGTCCGAATTTCTTCGGCTGACATTTGCGCACGTTTTTCTGCTTCAGCAACTCGTTGAACACCTTCTTGGCGTGCTTTTGTTAATTCTTGCTCTGCTTCATTGCTGGCCAATGCAAGCGCTTCTTTGCCACGCTCAGCAGAAGCTAAGCCTTCAGCAATTTTGCTTGAACGCTCATCTAACGCCTTAACTAGTGGTGGCCACACGAAGCGTGCCACAACCCACCATAAGACGAAGAAAACGATCATTTGCGCGAATAGGGTCGCGTTCAGATTCACGATATTCCTTTCAGTATTGTTGAGAACAATTGGATGACCCGATGGTCATCCACGCCAAAACAATTACTTAATAACTGCGAGCAGTGGGTTTGCGAAAGCAAACAACATTGCCACGCCAACGCCGATCAAGAATGCAGCGTCGATCAAACCAGCCAAAAGGAACATTTTGGTTTGTAGTTCGTTGATCAACTCTGGTTGACGGGCAGCGCCCTCAATGAACTTACCACCCATTAGGCCAATGCCCAAACAGGCTCCCAATGCGCCGAGGCCGATGATGAGGCCAATACCGATAGCGGTTAGTCCTTGAATGTTGGCTAAGAATGCTTGCATGTTTACTCCTAAGTATTGAAGGTGAGGTTAAAAATAAAAAAGTTAATGGTGACTGTGGGCTTGCCCAATGTAAACCAAGGTCAACATCATGAAAATAAATGCTTGTAACAAAATAACTAAGATGTGGAAGATTGCCCAAGCGGAGCCAGCAATGACGTTGCCGACGAAGCCAAGCATGTACAAATCTAAGTTAAAGGTCCACATACTTCCCAAAAGGGCGATGAGCAAAAAGAGCAGTTCGCCTGCGTACATATTGCCGAAAAGTCGCATTCCCAAAGAAACGCCTTTAGCAATGTATTCGATGATGTTCAAAATCAGATTGAAAGGCGCCAAGTACCACTTTGCGCCAAAGGGTGCCGAAACCAGCTCATGCATAAAGCCCCCAAGACCCTTCACTTTGAAGCTATAGAAGAACACTAATAGGAGAACTGAAAATGATAAGCCGAAAGTGGCGTTCAAATCGGTAGTGGGAACTATCTTGTGATGCGGAACATGAACTCCGAAACTACCAATAAATTGGTTTACGCCAAAGATCCAATCTACCGGTACCAAGTCCAAGGTATTTAAAAGAATAATCCAGCAAAAAACGAATAGGGCCAGCGGGGCAATAAAGCTTCGATCGCCATGAACAATGCTTTTCGTTTGGTTATCAACCATCTCTACCAGCATCTCAATTAAGCATTGAAAGCGGCCAGGAACTCCAGGGGATGCTCTACGTGCGGCAATAACCAACAGAAAAACCGTGATCAACCCCATTAAAGAGGTCCAAAAGATGGTGTCTAAATTAATGATGCTGAAATCAATAACCGAGGTTTGTGGCCCACCAATGTTATTGAGGTTTTGTAAGTGCTCAGCAATATAAGCAGTCGGTGTAAGCGGTTCGCTAGCCACATGATGGGCTGCTTCTGCTGCTGCGTTGACTTCGCTAGACATCTCTAAACTTGTCCTTATCTATATTTACCGCCTGTTACTTCCAAAACCACACCAGCAAATAACACTTGAGCGTAGCTAAATAAGTGACAAGCAATGGAATCCATTTCAAATCAGGTTGCTTTAGGGCAAAGCCAATAAATAAGAGGATAGTTGCTAGGATTTTTAAAAATTCACCAGAAACCACTGCCGCTAGATATCCGCCAGGGCTTGATTTGACATTCTTTTTCGCGGCCTCTAAGCGCACCAAAAACAACGCAGAGGGCAAAAACCCAATCAAACCACCCACTAAAGCCGAGTAAGTATAAACGACTCTTTCCGACGATTCAGAAAAAAAGTAACAAAAACCAGCAATGATCAGGGTAAGCACCACCTGACTAGCAATAATTCGCCAGCCATTGATTGAGCTAAAGCTTTTTGGCTTTGTCTGCCGTAACGTATCCATCTCAGCCTTGCTGAGCGCCTTAAATGAGTCGTCATCTTGATCGCCCCAGTCAACCGCTTTGATGGGGTGCTCTTTATTCAAAACCAATACCCAACTTATTTAATAAGGAATCCAATTCATCAAACTGACTAAAACGGATTCTCAGTTCACCACCGTTGCCTTTGAGCTTAAATTCGGCACTTAAACCAATCAAATCGGCAATTTCTTGGGTTAAACGGCGCATATCTGGATCCCGACTTGGCGCACCAGCACCTGCCTTAATTTTGGACCTTTTATCCCCAATCTGGCCGCCAGCAATTGCCAAGGCAGATGACATTCTCTCTGCCTCTCGAACAGATAGCCCTTGAGCAGCAATTCTTTGGGCAAGAGCTACCTGGCTGGCACCTGGTAATGGCAATAGGGCGCGGGCATGGCCCATATCAATATCCCCAGCAAGGAGCATTGCCTGAACCGGCTTTGCGAGCTGAGCTAAGCGCAATAAATTAGTAATGGCGCTGCGAGACTTTCCAACGGCTTTTGCTGCCTGCTCATGAGTAAAGCCAAACTCTTCAATCAACCTTGCAAGACCTTGTGATTCTTCGAGAGGATTTAAATCCTCACGCTGCATATTCTCCACCAAAGCCATTGCAGCAGCGGCTTGATCATCCGCCCCAGAAACCAAAACAGGAACCTCTGTGAGACCAGCAATCATGGCTGCACGAAAGCGTCGCTCACCTGCAATGATTTCATATTTACCTGCGCCAACCAAACGCACTAACAAGGGCTGCATCACACCCTGCTCGCGAATGCTTTCTGCCAATTCTTGTAAAGCGCCCGCTTCCATCTTTTGGCGTGGTTGGTATTTGCCAGCTTGAAGCGCATTTAGTGGCAAACGATTTATTTCAGAGGAGGCATTTTCATTCTGCGCTTTCTCTCCGAGCAGGGCCTCTAATCCTCTGCCTAAACCTTTTTTCTTAATCGCAACCATCTTTTTTATTCTTCCAAAAAATTACATTTGTTTAATGCGTTCAACCATCTCAGCGCCAAACTCTAAATACGCCTTTGCGCCACGTGATGACTTATCAAAAGCTACGCCAGGAAGCCCATAAGATGGGGCTTCCGCTAGACGTACATTACGCGGAATAATAGTCTTAAATACCTTGTCGCCGAAATGCTCAAGCAGTTGATCAGACACCTGTTGCTGCAAGGTCATGCGTGAATCAAACATCACTCGCAGCAAGCCGATAATGACAAGGTCAGGATTTAAATTGGCATGCACTTGTTTGATCGTGTTCACCAAATCAGACAAACCTTCTAAAGCAAAATATTCACACTGCATTGGAACGATGACGCCATTTGCTGCGCACAATCCGTTTAGGGTTAATAAAGACAAGGCGGGAGGGCAGTCAATCAAAATGAAGTCGTAGTCATTTGCAACCTGTGCAAGCGCTTCTTTTAGCCGTGACTCACGTGAATCTAAATCTACTAATTCAATCTCTGCGCCTGCTAAGTCGCGATTTGCTGGCAACACGTCATACCCAGAACTCTCACAACGTTGCGCACAGTCTTTTATAGAAGCCAGTCCGATCAATACTTGGTAAACGCTAGTCTTTAATTGCGCCTTTTCAACACCCGAACCCATCGTTGCATTGCCTTGTGGATCTAAGTCCACAAGCAAAACGCGCTGCTGTAGTCCTGCTAAGCCAGCGGCCAAATTAACAGCCGTAGTTGTCTTACCAACCCCGCCCTTTTGATTTGCAATACAAAATATTTTTGCCATAGCTGCTTTAGAATTTTTCTGAAGGGGAAAGGATAGATTTTCTCATGGGGGTTAAGACTAAAAGCCGTCTCTCCACTGCTAAATTGGGAATATGTAGGGGTTCATCGGCCAATAATCGCCAATCATCCATGCAAACCGCTTGCATCTCTTCGTCTGCCCGCTTCGCTTTCATTGCAAAAACAAGGCCATCTGGCTTCAAAAGGGGCAAAGAAAGCTCTAAAAAGCGCGCAAGGCTAGTAAAGGCGCGAGAAATTACCGCATCAAATTGACCTGATTGTTGCGTTGCAACATATTCAACCCGCTCGCTCAAAACTGCAATATTTTTTAATTTCAACTTTCCGCGCACATGCTGTAAAAAAGCGGTCTTTTTTCTAACTGCCTCAATTAAGGTTAAGTGCCATCCTGACTGCACAATGGCAATAGGGATAGCAGGCAAACCACCGCCTGATCCTAGGTCAGCAATTTTAGGATTGGGGCCCTTTAGAAATTGTCTTAAAATTGGTAAAACTGCAATAGAATCAATAAGATGCAATCGAATAGAATCCTTCTCGCCCTCAATAGCCGTTAGATTGTGAACCTGGTTCCAACGGCTCATTTCTTGCAAAAAGAGCTCTAGATCAGCAATATTGGTTTCACTTAAATTTAAGCCAAAATTCTGAATACCCAAAGCAAGCAAGCTCTCACTCATGAAGTTTCCTGGGTGCGCCCTAAACCTTTTTTAAGATGCACCAAAAGCAAAGAAAGGGCTGCTGGGGTAACACCAGAAATCCTGCCAGCCTGGCCCAGCGTGGCAGGCTTATGTAAGTTGAGCTTTTGTTGCACTTCTTTAGATAAGCCCACTACTTGCGTGTAATCTAACACCTCTGGTAGAGGGAAGGTTTCGTTATGCTCTTGACGTGCAATTTCAGCTGCCTGGCGCTCAATATATCCCTGATATTTCACGGAAATCTCAACCTGGTCACTAATTTGAGATGCTAGACCAATGTCATCATCCAAACTATCTGGGGCCCACAAGCCTTCGCCAAGGCTGGTAATTGCCTCATAGGTAACGCCTGGACGCCTTAAAAGCTCAGTCAAACTACATTCATGGGAGAGGTCTTGACCCAGTAATTGAGAAACTAGGGCGGCTGTCTCATGCTTTGGCCCAATCCAAATATCCTGCAAACGAGATGTTTCACGTGAAACAGCCTCTTGTTTTCTGCAAAATACTTCCCAACGATGGTCATCTACTAGTCCTAAATCACGACCAATTGCCGTTAAACGCATGTCGGCATTGTCTTCCCGCAAACTTAGACGATATTCTGCGCGGCTGGTAAACATACGATAGGGCTCTTGAACGCCACGGGTGATAAGGTCATCAACCAAGACACCAATATAAGACTCGCTACGCTTAGGCAGCCAAGGCGCCTTGCCTTTAGAGGCTAAACCGGCATTAATGCCAGCCAACATCCCTTGGGCAGCAGCCTCTTCATAACCAGTAGTACCATTAATTTGCCCGGCAAAGTAGAGTCCACCGATCACTTTTGTCTCTAGACTGTGCCGCAATTGGCGTGGATCAAAGAAGTCATACTCAATCGCATAGCCAGGGCGAACGATAACGGCAGCTTCCAGGCCACGAATACTGCGCACTAAGTCCCACTGAACGTCAAAGGGAAGGCTGGTAGAGATTCCATTGGGATAAAACTCGTTTGTAGTTAAGCCTTCAGGCTCCAAAAAGATCTGATGGCTATTTCTAGAGGCGAAACGATGAATTTTGTCTTCAATGGAAGGGCAATACCGCGGACCAACCCCTTCAATCACGCCCGTATACATTGGCGAACGATCTAAGCCGCCACGAATAATGTCATGGGTTTGCTCATTTGTATGTGAAATCCAACAAGGAACCTGCCTTGGATGTTGTTCTGGGCGCCCTAAATAGGAAAAAACGGGCACTGGATCAAGGTCGCCGGGCTGCTCTAGCATGACTGAAAAATCAATCGTGCGGCCATCAATACGGGGTGGGGTACCCGTTTTTAATCTACCCTGGGGAAGTTTTAGCTCTTTTAATCGGGCAGATAGGGATACGGCTGCCGGATCACCAGCTCGCCCCCCAGCGTAATTATTTAAGCCAACATGAATCTTTCCATCCAAAAAGGTTCCTGCTGTTAACACTACCTTTTTGGCCATGAATTCCAAACCCATTTGGGTAACCACACCCTGAATTTCATCACCCTTAACCAAAAGATCATCAACTGCAGCCTGGAAAAGGCTTAAATTAGGCTGGTTTTCTAGGCGGCGTCTAATGGCGGCTTTATATAAAACCCGATCTCCTTGAGCACGGGTAGCACGAACAGCTGGTCCCTTACTTGAATTGAGAATCCGGAACTGGATTCCTGCCTCATCCGTTGCGGCAGCCATAGCGCCACCCATGGCATCAATCTCTTTAACCAAATGGCCTTTGCCAATACCACCAATGGAAGGATTGCAGCTCATAGCGCCTAAATTTTCAATGCTATGAGTAATTAATAGGGTGTCACAACCCATGCGTGCCGAGGCGAGGGCAGCTTCAGTCCCGGCATGACCGCCGCCGACTATGATGACATCGAAACTTTTGGAATAACGCATGATTTGCCTCTGATAGGGCGATGATCATAGCATTTTGTTTGTTTCACGTGAAACAAAAAATCACAAAAACCAGGAAGGTTAAAGGATGGCCTCCCAAGTGGCTGATTTAATTCAGGAAATAGGCATTCCAAGCAGACTTAAGAATTAGCGCCGTCACGATAACCAAGAAAGCCTTTCTAACAAAGGTGCTGCCATGTTTAATTGCTAATCGGCTGCCAAATTGACTGCCCGCAATATTGGCAATCATCATGGCAAAACCCAGTGGCCAATTGATTTGTCCTAGACTAGCCAGCATCAAGATTGCCGCCAAATTAGTAGCGACATTAACTAGCTTAGTTGCAGCCGAGGCATGTAAAAAATCGAAGCCAAAGAAGCGCACGAAACCAAACAATAAAAAGCTACCAGTACCGGGGCCAAAGAAACCATCATAAAAACCAATGGTTAAACCAAGAACAACCCCTTTGACTTGTTGATAGCGCCCAACTGCTTTGGGTGCATGCGCTTCTCCAAGCGATGGTTGAAACCAGGTATACAACAACAAAAATAGCAATACGAATGGCAGGGCCTTACGCAATGGCTCCGCGGGAAAATTGCTAACTGCATTTGCGCCAATCAAAGAGCCAATAAAGCCAGCAACAATTGCTGGCCCTACAACAGCCCACGGCAAAGAAACATGACGTAGATATCTGCGGGCAGCATTTAAAGTTCCCCCGACTCCAGATAGCTTATTGGTAGCAAGTAATGTAGCTGGAGGCGCATCAGGATAGGCAGCAAATAAAGCGGGCACCTGAATCAGGCCACCGCCGCCCGCTACTGCATCAACCAGGCCGGCGAAAAACGCCATCGCCAAAAGCAAGGGCCAAATGTAAATTGAAAAGTCGATGAGTGTCTCTTTTAATTAAATGAGTGCAGCGAAGGCGCCACACTAAAACCAAATAATAAAAGGAAATTAATTTTTGTTTTTGAAGTGTGCCGTAATTTCACCAACAACGCCACGACGGAATGCTAAAACGCAAATAACAAATATAAAGCCTGTTGCGATCGTGCTCCAAGAGCCAATGTTTGCCAAATAGTTCTGGAGGCCAACCACAATACCCGCACCGACCACAGGACCAAGAATGGTTCCCATGCCACCAAGCAATGTCATTAACACCACTTCACCCGACATATGCCAATGAATATCGGTCAAGGTTGCCAACTGGAATACCAAGGTCTTCATTGATCCAGCTAAGCCAGAAAGGGCAGCGGAAATGACAAATGACATGAGCTTGAAACGATCAACGTTATAACCAAGCGAAATTGCGCGTGGCTCATTTTCCCGAATTGCTTTGAGAACCTGGCCGAATGGCGAATGAACTGCGCGCATGATGATTGCAAATCCCAATAAGAAAACAGCCAATACAAAGTAATACATTGCAACGTCATTTTTCAAGTCAATAAGACCAAACAACATTCCGCGGGGGACTCCCTGAATTCCATCCTCGCCACCAGTGAACGGAAGTTGAACTGCCAAGAAATAAACCATTTGCGAAAGGGCTAAAGTGACCATCGCAAAATAAATGCCTTGGCGACGAATCGCAAGCGAGCCAATTAAAAAACCAAGGGCGCCCGAACCAACTACACCCAAAACAATTCCCAACTCAGGGGAAAAGCCAGCCTCTTTGCATAAATACGCGGTGATATAGGCGGCAGTACCAAAAAATGCTGCATGCCCGAAGGACAATAATCCGGTAAAACCAAGCAACAAGTTAAAAGCGCAGGCAAAAAGCGCGAAACACAAAACCTTCATTGCAAACACTAAGTAGATGAAGTTTTGGAATGGCAATAACAAAGCAATGAGGATCAAGATCCCATACAGCAGTTTGACTTTTGAGTTCATGATTATTTTTCCCGTCCAAACAGTCCAGCAGGACGAATCAACAGAACAATTGCCATAATCACAAAAATTACAACACCCGAAGCCTCTGGGTAGAAGACTTTAGTGAGGCCCTCGACGAGGCCGAGACCTAAGCCAGTCAGAATGGCGCCCATGATTGAGCCCATGCCACCAATTACCACCACTGCGAACACAACAATAATGAGGTTGGAGCCCATTAGTGGGTTCACCTGGAAAATGGGGGCGGCCAACACGCCAGCGAATCCAGCAAGACCAACGCCATAAGCATAAGCCAAAGAAATCATTAAAGGCACGTTGATGCCAAACGCTTGAAGCAATTTGGGGTTTTCAGTCCCTGCGCGCAGATACGCGCCCAACTTGGTTCTTTCGATTACATACCAAGTAGAAAAACAAACCGTTAATGAAATGATCACCACCCAAACACGGTACTTTGGCAAGATGATGCCAAGGGACTCCAAGGGAATCGCGCCTTGTAACAATTCTGGGGCTGGATAGCTCTCACCAGAAATTCCATACCAATGGCGGAACATGCCCTCAATAATTAAAGCCAAACCGAAAGTCAGCAGCAAGCCATACAAATGGTCAAGGTGATAAAGACGGCGCAGCATCGTGCGCTCCAAAATTAAGCCAAACCCTGCCATTACCAGGGGCACAACAATTAAAGCAAACCAGTAATTAATGGATAGCTCAGGGAAGCCAAGCCACTGACTAATTTGAGTCAGCCCAATCCAAGCAACAAAAGCACCCATGGTGTATTGAGCACCATGTGCAAAATTAATGATATTGAGAAGGCCAAAAATAATGGCCAATCCCAAACTCAATATGGCGTAGAACGAGCCATTAATAAGCCCCACCAAGAGCTGGGCTACCAGCCCTTGAGGGGTAATTCCGAGAAGTTCGAACATGCTAGTTAAGGATCAATTACTTGTTAGTAACCAACTTGCATCGCGACAATGAAAGTGGTTGAGTTGCTTCAGCAGCAGGAATCACTGCACGAACGTTGTAATAATCCCATGGGCTTGTTGACTCAGAAGGTTTTTTTACCTCAAGCAGGTACATGTCATGCTCAAACTTACCATCTGCACGTATCTTGCCTTTGAAAAGGCCATCATCAATGTTGGTGGACTTCAGAGCCTTCATTACCGCCTGTGTATCAACAGTTCCAGCCTTTTGTACCGCATTTAAGTAGGCAAGAACTGAAGAGTAAACGCCTGCCTGAACGCTGGTAGGCATGCGCTTATGTTGCAAAATGAAGCGCTTAGAAAATGCGCGGGTTTTATCGTCTTTATCCCAGTAGAAGCCTTCTGTTAAATACATGCCTTGTGCAGCAGGCAAGCCTAAAGAATGCACGTCAGAAATAAACATGAGGAGCGGAACAACGGTTTGCTTCTTATTAATTCCAAACTCAGAAGCCTGCTTCACACTATTAATAGTGTCTTGACCAGCATTTGCAAGGGCAACTACGTCTGCACCACTAGCTTGGGCCTTTAAGAGATAGGAAGAAAAATCGCTATTAGGAAAAGGGTGTTTGCTTGTACCTAAAACTTTGCCGCCGTTAGCCGTAACCACATTGGTTGAGTCTTTTTCTAAGGCCGCTCCAAATGCATAGTCGGCAGTGATAAAGTACCAATTCTTTTTGCCCTGCTTTACTACGGCCTTAGCTGTGCCATTGGAAAGTGCATAGGTGTCATAAGTCCAGTGCACGTTATTAGCGGTGCATTTTTCATTGGTGATTGGCAATGAGGCTGCGCCAGAGACCAAAGTAATTTTGTTCTTTTGTTCGGCCACTTCCATTACAGCCAAAGCAACGTTGGTAGAAACCAGCTCAACAATCACATCAACACCATCTTTGTCGTACCACTCGCGCGCTTTGTTTGCAGCAATATCAGCCTTATTTTGATGATCGGCACTAACAAGCTCAATCTTTTTGCCAATAACAGTGCCGTCTTTAGAAAAATCGGCGATTGCCATTTTTGCTGCGATAACTGCTCCAGGACCAGCCAAATCAGAATAGGTTGAAGAAAGGTCGGTCAATACACCAATCTTGACAACGCCACCGCTCGCTTTAGGTCCGCTTTGTGCAAAAACTGGATTTGAACCAAACATGGTCGCCGCAACCAGACATGCGGTAATTTGCTTTAACTTCATTTCTATCTCCTATCGAAAACTACTAAACACCAAGATACTCATTTAATAAGGATGCTTTTTCAGCAAGTTCATTTTGCTGCACTACCTCAACAACGTTTCCGTGCTCAACTACATAATGACGATCAGCTAAAGGGGCGGCAAAGCGGAAGTTTTGCTCAACCAACACAATGGTGAAACCCTTGTTCCGCAAACTAGTAACCACTTCGCCAAGCTTTTGCACAATGACTGGGGCCAAGCCCTCGGTAATTTCATCGAGCAGTAGCAATTTAGCGCCCGTTCTTAAAATTCGAGCCATTGCCAGCATCTGTTGCTCACCGCCAGACAACCTGGTCCCTGGGCTGTTCCGTCTTTCATAAAGGTTGGGGAACATTTCATAAATCTCACCCAAACCCATACCACCAGGGGCAATCTCTGGCAACAAGAGGAGATTCTCTTCGGTGCTTAGGCTTGCAAATATCCCTCTTTCTTCTGGACAAAACCCAACGCCCAGACGAGCAATTCTGTAGGTGGGCATGGTGATGGTCTGGTGACCATAAATCTCCACCGAACCCGTTCTCTTGCTTGTTAGTCCTAAAATCGTTTTGAGGATTGTGCTACGGCCAGCGCCATTTCTACCGAGTAAGGTAACCACCTCGCCATCGCGCACAGCAAAATTCACGCCATGAAGAATGTGCGATTCGCCATACCAAGACTCTAGGTTTTTAACTTCCAAAGCGATGGTGCTCATAAGTTATCACCACCATGGCTGCCCATATACGCCTCAACCACTAATGGGTTATTTGAGACCTCGCTATAAGAACCTTCAGCTAAAACTGACCCACGCTGTAATACCGTTATGCGGTCGGCAATAGAAGACACAACCTTCATATTGTGCTCAACCATTAGGATCGTGCGCCCCTTGGCTACGCGATCAATCAATTCGGTGACGCGCTCTACATCCTCATGCCCCATGCCCTGTGTGGGCTCATCCAAGAGCATTAGCTCTGGCTCCATAGCCAAGGTGGTAGCGATTTCAAGCGCCCTTTTGCGCCCGTAGGCCAAATTAAGGGTATCTTCATTAGCAAAGCCTTCCAGCCCCACTTCATGCAAAAGCTCCATAGCGCGTTCATTGAGTACATTAAGGGAGTCTCCTGATTTCCAAAAATGGAACTCGGTCCCCAATCCTCGCTGCAGTGCAACACGAACATTTTCCAAAACAGTTAAGTGAGGAAAAACCGCTGATATCTGAAAAGAGCGAATTACCCCCCGGCGAGCAATTTGCGCTGGGGCTTCATTAGTGATATCTAAACCATTAAATAAGATTTGCCCACTACTGGGCACCAAGAACTTGGTCAGCAAATTAAAGCAAGTGGTTTTGCCCGCGCCATTTGGACCGATCAAGGCATGAATGGTGCCCCTAGTGACATCTAGGTTCACGTCAGTAACGGCGGAAAACCCCTTAAAGGATTTTCCTAGTCCAATTGTTTTTAGTATTGTTTCTTGCAATCTCTAACCCTCTACCCCCTACTTGGGAGCAAGAATATGAGGATACCTCAAGATAGCCTTGCTATATATAGCGATAACCCTAAACAAAATAAAGGGGGGCCGAAAGTTCTAAGAGATTTTTTTGAATTGATGAATTGCGGTTTGAGCAAGGTCGTCTAGAACATCCATTGGCATCCGCTGCGCCCCCTGGACAATCATCAAAGCATAAGGCTTTGCAAGGGCTGAAGCTTCAGGGCACAAGCGCAACTCCTCGCCCTCTGCGGGTGATTGGCTGCGCCAATAATTAATTGCTGCTTCAAGCTCTTGAATAGTTACGTACAGCATTGGGGATTGTGGGTTTATTTGCTCTTCGGGGCTAGCATACTGCCGCGACATTTTTTGGCGCCACAACGACACTCATAATCTTTTTTCATTTGTTTTGTTACGCGTCCCTCAACATCAAGGGAGTAGTCGTAAAACAATTCTTCACCAACCTCTAGTGAACGCTTCGCATAAATGTAGACGCGAGGCTTCCCATCAAAACTATCTTCGCGAGTTTCACAACTTGGTTTGCATGAGTGATTAATCCAGCGGGCTGCATTTCCACCATGTTTAGCATCAATGACTCGACCGTCATCCAAAGAAAAGTAAAAGGTGTGATTCGGGTCTTTTTTATCGTGGGGATGGCGCTTTTCAGCCAACTTCCAACTAATACGCTCCCCTTTGTATTCAATAATTACTTGGCCTTTTTTAATTGGCTTTGCAGCAAAGACGCCCTTGCCGTGGATTGGAGAGGATTTAACAACAATAGCTGACCGGTCCACTTTGGGTGGTTTTAGTTTTTTTGATGGCATAAATTAAACGTCTAGGTTGCGGGCAATAAGCGCGTTCTTTTCAATAAACGCGCGACGGGGTTCAACCTCGTCACCCATTAGGGTGGTGAACACCTGGTCTGCGGCAATTGCATCTTCAATTCTTACTTGTAATAGTGTTCTAGAATTTGCGTCCATGGTTGTTTCCCATAACTGAGATGGGTTCATCTCACCCAGACCTTTATATCGTTGGCGGCTTAAGACACGCTCAGCCTCTGACAACAACCATGAGAATGCTGCCCTAAAGTCATTAATGGTTTGCTCTTTGGGATTCTTGTCTGGGTCTCCACGCCGCACTTTTGAACCAGGCAAGACTTTGCCCGATAAAACAGCAGCGGCATTGGCTAAGCTTTGATAGTCATCGCCATGGACAAAATCTGAATTAATGGCAGACAACTTAAGGTTTCCATGAATACGACGGGATAGCAACAATCTAAAGCGCTCGGTGCGATCTTCTTTTTGCACAATAATTTCGGGTGGCAGGGCCAGGGGGTTTAATGAGTCAGCTAATGCTTTTCTCAATCGATCGGCGGACTCATTTGCAGATGCTTCGGTATCTAGATTGAGCTGCGTTCCAGAGGCAATTGATCGCAATGCGTCTTCATCAATAGTGCGTGACAAGCGGTCAACAATTGACTGAATCACTTGGTAGTGCTTTGCAAGCTCGTTCAGAGCTGCGCCCTCAACAACCTCTCCTGAGGGGGTTTGTAAAGATGCGGTTTCTAATGCAATTTTTAGCAATAATTGATTGAGCTCTGCATCATCCTTAATGTATTGCTCATTCTTTCCAAATTTCACTTTATATAGAGGTGGTTGGGCAATATAAATATGGCCACGCTCAATTAATTCAGGCATCTGTCTATAAAAGAAGGTGAGTAAGAGTGTGCGGATATGGCTGCCGTCAACGTCCGCGTCGGTCATAATAATGATGCGATGGTAACGAAGTTTGTCTGCTTTATATTCCTCTAGACCAATGCCGGTACCAAGAACAGTGATTAAAGTGACCACCTCTTGGCTTGCCAGCATTTTGTCAAAGCGCGCCTTCTCAACGTTCAGAATTTTTCCCTTGAGAGGAAGAATTGCTTGGAAGCGTCGATCGCGACCCTGTTTGGCAGAGCCGCCCGCAGAGTCACCCTCGACAATAAACAGTTCTGATTTAGTTGGATCTTTTTCTTGGCAATCAGCCAATTTTCCAGGAAGGCCCAAGCCATCTAAAACTCCTTTACGGCGCGTCATATCGCGCGCTTTACGTGCTGCCTCACGGGCACGCGCAGCGTCTACAATTTTTCCACAAAGAATCTTGGCGTCGGCTGGGCGCTCTTGAAGATAAGCACTTAGTGCCTCAGCAACAATTTCCTCAACCGGCCCACGAACTTCACTAGAAACCAGTTTATCTTTGGTTTGGCTAGAAAACTTTGGCTCTGGCACCTTTACTGAGAGCACGCAGGCTAAACCTTCGCGCATATCTTCACCAGAAATTTCGACCTTAGCCCTCTTGGCCACCTCATTCTCATCAATATATTTATTGATAACCCGCGTCATTGCTGCGCGTAAACCAGTTAGGTGGGTGCCGCCATCTCGTTGAGGAATATTGTTAGTAAAGCAGAGTACTTGCTCGCTAAAACTATCATTCCACTGCATTGATACTTCGGCGGTAATGTTCCCACCTAGGTCTGATGGGCGCATACCCTCAGCATAAAAAATATTAGGGTGTAAAACGTTTTTGTTTTGATTGATGTATTCAACAAAACCTTTAACGCCACCCGAGAAAGCAAAATCTTCCTCTTGACCTGTGCGTTGATCAATTAATTTGATATGAACGCCGTTATTCAAGAAAGAAAGTTCTCGAATCCGTTTTACTAGAATTTCATAATGGAAATCAACGTTTCCAAAAATGGTTTCGTCTGCTAAGAAGTGAACCTCGGTTCCCGAGAGCTCCGTATCGCCAGTAACGGTAATTGGAGAAGTGGCTACACCATTCTCATCTTGAATATTGCGGTTTTGAATAACCCCGCGTGCAAACTCCATGTAATGGGTTTTTCCATCACGACGAATGGTTAGTTTTAACCATTTTGATAAAGCATTTACACAGCTAACACCTACGCCATGCAAACCACCTGAGACTTTGTAACTATTTTGATCAAACTTACCGCCCGCGTGCAGCTCGGTCATTACGATTTCAGCTGCGCTTCTTTTTGGCTTGTGTTTGTCGTCATACTTAATGCCGGTTGGCACGCCGCGCCCATTATCAACAATTGAAATGGAGTTGTCTGTTTGAATAACAACGGTAATTTCTGAACAGTAGCCTGCTAACGCTTCATCAATTGAGTTATCTAAAACCTCAAAAACAAGGTGGTGTAAGCCGGTTCCATCAGAGGTATCTCCAATGTACATACCTGGGCGTTTACGAACAGCTTCAAGACCCTCTAAGATTTGAATCGATGATGCGCCGTACTGCTCTACTACTTTTTTTTCTTCAGTCATTTTTTTCTAAGTTAAATACGCATTGGCATCACAACATACTTGAAATTCTCTGAGCCAGGCAGAGTAATCACAGCGCTACTATTTGCATCACCCAAACTAATTTGGATTTTTTCATTTTTTAAATTAGATAAAACATCAAGTAGATAACTTACGTTAAAACCAATTTCAACCGCATCACCACTATATTCAGTCTCAATTTCTTCTTGAGCCTCTTCTTGTTCAGCATTGGTTGATTGAACAGTAATACGATCGGGCGATAAAGAAAAACGAACGCCTTTAAATTTATCTGTGGTTAAGATGGCAGCTCGTTGCAGTGCGGCTTGCAACACCTCGCGGCCGACCACCAATGAGTTTTTATGCCCCTTTGGTATTACCCTTTGAAAATCAGGGAACTTACCCTCAACCAGTTTTGAAATTAACTCAATATCGCCAAATGTAAATTTCACTTGGTTTGCAGTAAGGCTAATTTCAAGCAACTCTTCTGAGTCTTCTAGTAAATGTTGGCACTCCAAAATAGTTTTACGAGGAATAATAATTTCCTGTCTTTGTCCAGACCCAGATGGTGGCTCCGTTAACTCAACCTGGGAATAAGCAAGGCGATGACCATCGGTAGCAACAGCCACAACTTCTTTACCCTCAACAACCAACAACATTCCATTTAAGTAATAACGAATATCTTGTTGAGCCATGGAGAAGTGAACTTGACTAATCAGTTGACGAAAACTTTTTTGCGACATTTTCCAGGCCGCAGTGACTTCACCAACACTTTGCATTACGGGAAACTCTGTAGCCGATAGGGTTTGCAAAGAGAAGCGGCTCTTTCCACTTTGAACAACCATTCGGTTGTCTTTTAAATTTAATGAAACCGGTCCTTCTGGAAGTGCCCTCAAAATATCTAATAATTTTCTGGCAGCAACTGTAGTGGTGACATCCTCAGTACCAACGCCAAAATTAGCATTCGTTGTAATTTGAATTTCAATATCTGTGGAAATAAAAGAAATCTTCTCGCCAACTTTTTTAAATAATAGATTTGCCAAAATTGGGAGTGTATGTCTACGTTCAACAATCCCACTAACAACCTGAAGTGGTTTTAGTAAGTTATCGCGAGAAGTGTTAACGAGTTGCATTGCTTTTAAATCCTTGTATATATCTTAGTAGTAATAGTAATAAGGCTTCTTATTTCAGTGGATAAGTCAAAAAACCCATATAAATCAACACATTAAACCTTAAAAAACCTGTGGAAAACTGCTGTATAAATGCTGCATAAAAAGGGGACAACTTTTTTTCAACACCCTATTTTTGCATGAAGCGGAACTTTTCCACAATTTATCCACATACAATCCCCAAACTTATCCCTAGGGTTATTCACAACCTTATCCACAAGCAAAACCTAAGCTTTTAAGGTTTGCTCAATAACATGGATCTCGTGGTTCAACTGCCCATCGTGCGCCCGCTCTTCAGCAACCTTACGAACAGCATGTAGAACGGTGGTGTGGTCACGACCACCAAACAACTCCCCAATCTCTGGAAGGCTCTTTTGGGTTAATTCTTTAGCCATAAACATGGCAATTTGACGTGGACGGGCAATATTTGCAGGCCGCCTCTTGGAATACATATCTGCCACCTTAATACTGTAGAAATCAGCAACTGCTTTTTGGATGTTTTCTACCGAAATCTGGCGATTTTGTATTGAAAGTAGGTCTTTAAGGGCTGTTTTAGCAACATCAATCGTGACTTCGCGCCCATGAAAACGCACAAAAGCCAAGATTTTCCTTAGAGCGCCCTCAAGCTCACGAACGTTTGAGCGCAGGTGTTTGGCCACAAAGAACGCCACATCTTCACTCATTGGGATGCCCTCACTAATCGCCTTTTTCATCAAAATGGCAACACGCATTTCTAACTCTGGGGGTTCAATTGCCACAGTTAAACCAGAGTCAAAGCGAGAGATTAAGCGGTCATCAATCCCAGCCATCTCTTTGGGGTAGGTGTCGCTGGTGATGATGACTTGCGCCTTGTTGCTTAATAAAGCCTCAAATGCATAAAAAAACTCTTCTTGGGTGCGAGATTTGCCACTAAAAAATTGAATATCATCAATTAACAAAAGATCAAGTGAGTGGTAATAGCGTTTAAAGCGGTCAAAGGCCTTTTGTTGGTACGCGCGTACAACATCCGATACATATTGCTCGGCGTGGATATAACGAATCCTTGCGTTCGGCTTTTCTTTTAAAAGGTGGTTACCTATTGCGTGAATGAGGTGGGTTTTTCCGAGCCCAACCCCACCATACAAGAACATTGGGTTATATGAGCTGCCAGGGTTGTGGGCCACCTGAATTGAGGCGGCTCTTGCTAGTTGATTTGCTTTACCGGTAACAAAAGTATCAAACGTCAGGTTTGGGTTTAATTTTGAGTGGTCTTCAATCTCAAAAGCACTTTCCTCTAGGGAGGCGCTTGCTTCCTGGGTGGTGCTGATTTGAGGGGCGATGTTCTGCACTTCGAAGGTAGATGGGGTTGGAACTAGGGGGGCTCCCGCATCTACAGCAAGAACAAAACTGACATTAATAGGGAGGCCAAAGTACGCAGAAGCCAACTCCTGAAAGCGGTCTGCAAAAGTCTTTTTTATCCAATCAAGTTTGAATCGGTTGGGCGCACCAATAGTAAGTGAGTGATCACTCTCTTCAAAAGACACGAAGGTCAATGGCTGTATCCAAGTTTTAAACTGTTGGGGAGACAGCTCGCGGGATAGGACGCCAATAGCGTCATCCCAAAAACCCAAGGGGCTAATCGTGTTCAAGGCGGGGGGATTGTGTAAGTTGCTCATATTTTTGGAGGATCCATTGTAGCCAGACACTAAAGTTATCCACAAGTCAGAAAATCGTGGAAAAGCTGTGGATAACTTGTGCACAAAGAAAAAATCCTCAATAAAATTAATGATTTAGATAAAAATCAAATAAAAATAGAGAAAAACACCTATATATTCGTCAAGATAGATTGACCTTTTGCTCTGCAACAAGGAAAATACTTGGTTTTCCCGGGATCTATCATGAAAAGAACATACCAACCCTCAGTAACACGTCGTAAACGTACCCACGGTTTCCGTATTCGTATGAAAACCAAAAGCGGGCGCGCTGTATTAAATGCACGTCGCGCAAAAGGTCGCAAGCGTTTGGCCGTTTAATTTAGCCATTGAACAGCGCAAGGATTTCCGAATTACTAAAAGTACGCCCCAAGACAAGTTTGTATTGGGGTATATATGCTGCATCCCCTCAAGAGGGTGTTAGCCCAGACTTGGGTGTAGCGGTAGCGAAGAAATTAGCAAAAAGAGCGGTTGATCGCAATCGTCTAAAAAGGATGATCCGCGAATTATTTTGGACGGCACAAGCCACAACATTGAATAAAGATGTGGTGGTTAAGCTTAAAAAACCAATTGGTCGCGAAACCCGTGGCAGACTTAGAAAAAAAGAAAAAGATCTTCTGCGTTCTCAAATATCAGGGCTTATTTAAGGTGCGCGTTTTAAATAATGGCGCAATTAAGTTGGTGAAAATTTACCAGCTGGTTTTGAGTCCTTATATGGGTATGCACTGCAAATATGTACCTAGTTGCTCACAATATGCTTGCGACTGTTTTAATCATTATGGTTTTATCAAAAGCTTCGGCCTGATGGTCTGGCGGATTCTACGCTGCAACCCATGGTCACGAGGCGGTTATGATCCTGCGGTAAAACAAATATCTCATTAATACTTAAGTGAATGCAAATGGACTTTAAAAAAACAATTCTTTGGGCTGTATTCTCGATGTCGGGTCTCATGCTCTACAACAATTGGCAGGTTCATGAAGGTAAGCCATCTTTATTTGGCGGCGCCCCCGTAAGCGCCCCCGTCGCGACCGATAAAGCGGCGGCTGGCAATAAGGTAGATGTGCCGACTCAAATATCTGGAGCCCCAGCAATCGCTGCTGCACCAACAGTAAGCCCTGCCGCAATCGAAACCACTGAAAAATTTGTGCTGCAAAATGATGTATTGGTACTGGAAATTAGCGCTAATGGTGCCAATGTTATTGATGCAAAACTATTAAAAGCCTTAACTGCTGAAAACAAGCCTGTCGAGCTGTTCCAGTACACCCCAACTCATAAATACTTTGCGCGCTCTGGCTTGATTGCTTTAAACAATAATGATTTGCCAAACCATACCAGTGCCTTTAAGTTAGTTCAGTCAGGTAAAGATGGGTCGGGAAGACCATTTATGACGCTGATTAGCGAGCGCGGTGGAGTCAAGCTAGAAAAAACCTTCATCCTTAACCCGGGAAGTTATGTGGTGGATGTAGGTCATCGCGTTACTCAGTCGGGCTCAAATCCCACTCCTTTGGTGCTATATACAGAGATCGTCCGGGATGCTACTCAAGAACAAAAAATTGGTCCCTTCGACGGCGCATTCTCTGCCAGCACCTTTACAGGCCCTGCGGCATATACCGATAAAGAGAAATTTAATAAGCTTGAATTTACAGCAATTGATAAAAATAAAATTACCATTCCGACTCAAGTAGCCGCAGGTGATCCAGCTTGGATTGCAATGGTGCAGCACTACTTTGCTAGCGCTTGGATTCCGAGCGACAAGTTTGCGCGCGATATTTATGCTGGACGAATTGATAATGGCTTGTACCGCATTGGGATGCAAACACCGCTTGGTGTAGTTGCCCAGGGAAGTACTGTTGTAGAAAAAGCTCGCCTTTTTGTTGGTCCACAAGAAGAAAAAGTTTTAGAAACCATTGCCCCGGGCTTTGAGTTGCTGAAAGACTATGGCTACCTAACTATTTTGGCAAAACCCATTTTCTGGTTATTGGAAAAAATCCATGGCTATGTTGGCAACTGGGGTTGGGCCATCATTCTTCTGACCATTTTGATTAAGTTGGTGTTCTTCCCACTCTCAGCCGCAAGTTATAAATCGATGGCCCGCATGAAAGAAGTTCAGCCGCGCTTAATGACCATGAAAGAGCAGTACAAGGGCGAGCCCCAAAAGCTCAATCAAGCAATGATGGAGATGTATCGCAAAGAGAAGATCAACCCATTGGGTGGATGTTTGCCGGTAGTAATTCAGATCCCCGTGTTTATTTCTTTGTATTGGGTACTACTGTCCTCCGTTGAGATGCGCGGCGCACCATGGATTTTGTGGATTCATGACCTTTCAGTTCCAGACCCTTACTACATCTTGCCGGTCATCATGGCTGTTTCGATGTTTGTCCAAACCAAACTCAACCCAACGCCTCCAGACCCAATTCAGGCTAAAGTAATGATGTACATGCCTATCGTCTTTTCGATCATGTTCTTCTTCTTCCCGGCAGGTTTGGTTTTGTATTGGGTGGTTAATAACTTGTTGTCGATTGCACAGCAATGGCAGATCAACCAAATGTTTGGAAAAAAACACGCCAAGTAATTTTTTAATGGCATAACTACAAAAGAGTGAACAGCATGATGACTAGAAAGCTGCCCATCATTGCTGTTGCTACGGCCCCTGGTAAGGCGGGTGTGGGTGTAGTACGCATCAGCGGCAACAATTTAGAGGCCATTACCAGGACCCTCTTTCAAAAAACATTAAAACCAAGACAGGCCAATTTATTGACCTTGCGCGATTCTGGTGGTCAAACTATTGATCAGTTAATTGCCATTTATTTTTCTGCTCCCGCCTCATTTACTGGTGAAGATGTTTTAGAGCTGCAGTGTCATGGGGGCCCCCAACTTCTTGAATTGGTGATGAAGCGTTGTCTAGAGTTGGGCAAAGACATAGGGCTAGTCATTGCCGAGCCAGGCGAATTTACCCTACGTGCTTATCTCAACAATAAAATCGATCTAGCGCAAGCAGAGGCGATAGCCGATTTAATTGATGCACAGAGTGAAGCCGCAGTGCGTGGCGCAGCCCGCTCTTTACAGGGTGAATTTTCAGATGACATTAATGAGTTGATTGAAGAGATTACTCAATTGCGTATCTTGGTCGAATCGACCTTGGACTTTCCCGAAGAGGAAATTGAGTTTCTAGAAAATGCCCAGGCACGCGTACGTTTGGAGGCGGTGAAGACAAAACTTCAATCTTTGCTTGCAGGCGCAAAACAGGGAAAAATTTTGCGCGATGGGATCCAGTTAGTTTTGGCGGGCGCCCCTAATGTAGGCAAAAGCTCGCTTCTGAATAGGCTGGCTGGTGAAGAGGTGTCAATTGTTACCCCCATCGCTGGCACCACGCGAGATCGGGTGAAAGAAAGCATCACCATCGAAGGCGTGCCGATGCATCTTATTGATACAGCCGGCTTGCGAGATACAAACGATGTGGTGGAATCAAAAGGAATTGAAAGATCTTGGGATGCCATACGCCTAGCAGATTTGGTGATTTTTATGGCCGACATTGATTCGAGTGACACCGACAGCAGATTAAAGGACAAAATCCTGGCAGAATTGCCGCCCAAATGCCCAGTTGTGCATGTGATGAATAAATCTGACTTATTGCCTGTAAATACATTATTAATGCCAGAGGGGGCAATTCTGATTTCCGCCAAAACGGGTGATGGAATCCCCGCCCTTAAGCGAAAAATTTTGGAGATGGTGGGTTGGAGTGGCCCTCAGGAAGGGGCAATTGTCGCCCGTAGGAGGCATTTAGACTGCCTAGAACGGGCTTCTGAACATATTGTAAAATCTGAACAATTCGCAGCAAATGGCAACAATTCACTGGAATTATTTGCTGAAGAGCTCTCTTTAGCTCAAAATCACCTCGGACAAATTACCGGAAAGCTACTTCCAGACGACCTTTTGGGGAAAATCTTTAGCCAATTCTGTATTGGGAAGTAAAGGGTTTGTTCTGTGTTGTGTCAACACTATAAATATGACCGAAATGTTAAAATCATGGGATTAAAAAATTAAAAATTCATCTTCATAGGGAAATACATGACCACCGACACTATTGATGTAAATGCACCAGCATACGTAAAAAACACTCGCTTAATTGAATGGGTAGCAGAAGTTGCGGCCCTGACAAAACCGGATGCCATTCGTTGGTGTGATGGTTCCCAGGCGGAGTATGACGACCTCTGCGAGTTGTTGGTAAGAGCGGGCGTATTTAAGCGCCTGAACCCAGCAAAGCGAAAAAATTCTTTTTTAGCCCTTTCCGATCCTGACGATGTTGCTCGTGTAGAAGATCGCACCTACATTTGTTCGGCTAAGCAAGAAGATGCTGGCCCAACCAATAACTGGGTAGAGCCAAGCGAAATGCGCGCCACTCTTCAGCCTTTGTTTGACGGCTCTATGCGCGGTAGAACAATGTATGTGGTGCCTTTTTCTATGGGCCCGATTGGATCGCCAATTGCACATATTGGTGTTGAGCTCTCCGATAGCCCGTATGTTGCAATCAACATGCGCCTGATGACTCGTATGGGCAAAGCGGTAATTGATCAGTTAGGTAAAGACGGCGAGTTCGTGCCTTGCATTCACACCGTAGGTAAGCCTTTAAGCCCTGGCGAAAAAGATATGGCTTGGCCAAATAACAAAACGAAATACATTGTTCACTACCCAGAAACTCGTGAGATTTGGTCGTTTGGCTCTGGCTACGGCGGCAACGCCCTATTAGGTAAGAAATGTTTTGCGTTGCGCATTGCCTCCAATATGGGTCGCGAACAAGGATGGCTTGCTGAGCACATGTTGATCTTGGGCGTAACTTCGCCTGAGGGTAAAAAATATCATGTGGCTGCGGCGTTCCCATCTGCTTGCGGGAAAACCAATTTCTCCATGATGATTCCCCCGGCCGGATTTGATGGCTGGAAAGTAACCACGATTGGGGACGATATTGCTTGGATCAAGCCACGCAAAGACCCGGTTACTGGAAAAACCCGTTTATTTGCCATCAATCCTGAATCTGGATATTTTGGTGTTGCACCCGGCACAAATCGTTTAACAAATCCAAATTGCATCGACTCGCTAAACCAAGACGTTATTTTCACCAACGTTGGTTTAACAGATGATGGTGATGTGTGGTGGGAAGGTCTAACTGAAACTCCCCCAGCGCATTTGATTGATTGGCAAGGAAAAGACTGGACTCCGGCAGATGGTGCTGCAGGACGTAAGGCCGCACATGCCAATTCACGCTTTACGATGGCCGCTACAAATAACCCAGCTGTTGACCCCAAGTGGGATGATCCAGAAGGCGTTCCAATTGATGCATTTTTGTTCGGCGGACGTCGTTCAACCACCGTGCCTTTGGTTAGTGAGGCGCGTGATTGGATTGAGGGTGTTTATATGGCTGCAACTATGGGCTCTGAGACAACCGCTGCAATTACAGGTCAGGTTGGCGTAGTTCGTCGCGACCCGTTTGCAATGATTGCATTTGCTGGCTACAACATGAGCGATTACTTCCAGCATTGGCTGAACATCGGCAAAAAACTGGAAGCAGACGGCGCTGTATTGCCTAAGATTTACTGCGTGAACTGGTTCCGTAAAGACGATAGCGGCAAATTTGTTTGGCCCGGGTATGGCGAAAATATGCGCGTACTTTCTTGGATTTTGGGCCGTGTTGACGGAACTGCAAAAGGCGTAGAAACTGTATTTGGTATCTCACCTGAGCATACTGATTTGAATTGGCAAGGCCTAGATTTCTCAGTAGAAAAATTTGACAAGGTGATTACAGCCGGGGTCGATGACTGGAAAAACGAACTGAAACTGCACACAGAATTGTTCGAACATCTTGGTGACCGTTTGCCAAAAGAATTATTAGAAATGCGCGCAAAAATCGAAAAGCGTTTGAACGCTTAAGCTGCACCAAGCGTTTTACCTAGATTCGTTTAATGACCAAACCCCAGCACCATGAAATAGTGGTGATTGGGGCCGGTATTTGCGGCGCAACTATTGCCAATGAGTTGCTAGAACGCGGCAAGTCTGTATGTATTGTCGACTCCGCCCCATCCCCCGCTACAGCTTGCTCAAGCCACGCTTATGCAATTGCTCATCCCCATATTGGAAAAGGCTCCCCCCGCTTATTGCGCCTTACCCGCATTGCATTTTTGCTGGCTGAGGCTAGATGGGGGGTTGATTGGAAACGTCACGGCATTTTTCAGCCCACCAAAAAAGAGAAGACTTTTAATCAATTAGAAGTGGCTGAGCATTTACGTTCATTAGATCTTGAGGAAGATATTGCAATAGCCATGGAGGCCCAAGAGGCAGAAAACGTTTGCGGCATCAGGCAAAGTGGCGTTTGGCTTCCAAGAGGGGCCTCACTAAATTTATTTGAGGCCAGCAACAAGTTATTGAAAGCGCATGAGGGATTAACTTGCCTTTGGAATGCTCGCATTGCTAGCTTAGAAGAATCTCATGGTAAGTGGAATTTATTGAATGATGCCAAGGAGACCATTCTTACTGCAGATAAAGTGGTGGTGGCAATCGCCATGGAAAGCAAGGCGCTCATGAGTACTCTTGGCATCCGCTTACCATTGAAACCCGTACGTGGACAGCTTAGTATTTTCTCGATTAAGCCAAATACTGCTTGGGTAAATAAGTTACCAAAAGTGGGCATTTCCGGTGATGGCTACTGTCTCCCCGCGGAGCAGCTTGAAGACGGTAGCTACCGCTGGATGGTGGGCTCCAGTTTTGATGAGGGCGAAGATGATTTGGGCTCAAGAGATAGCAGTGATGCATTTAATCGCGAGCAGGCTCAAGGCCTGGTCGACTTTTCTGAGGGCGACCCACGAGACTTATTAAAAGCAGGTGATTTTGTTGGCGTGCGTTGCGTGGCAGGCGACCGCTTACCAATCATTGGTAAGCTTGTGCAGCGCCCAGGAATTTTCTTGGCAACCGCTTTAGGCTCAAGAGGAATTTTGTGGTCCGCTCTAGCGGCTAAGCTGATTACCGCTCAGCTACTAGAGGATGACTTTGCTTTGCTTGCCCGCTTTGGCTTTGCTGCAGACTTAGTTGCTGCGCTGGCTCCAGCCCGCTTCTTCGCTGGAGCCTTGGCCGCACCTTCGGCTTTAGGGGCCTTGGCTTCAAATTCAAAGCCAATTTTTCCATCAGCACCCAAGGCTAGATAGGCTTTAAAGCCACGCCCAGTACGGTTCGATTTGAAATTCGTGAAGAGATCAGTTTTACCTTCTTTGAGCAATTTTTGCACTTGCTCAGGTGAAATCTCTTGTTGCAAAACCACTTTACCGGTTTTGAAATCACAAGTTTTGCTTGGGCCGGTATTGTTCTCGCAGACGTAACGCATGCCATCTTCATACACTGCGCCAGAACATTTTGGGCAAACCCCTAAGGCTAGGCGACCCGTGAAATCGACGGCTTCAGTTTCTTCTTCTTGAGCATTGCCAAAGTCAAATTCAAGTTTGAAACCCGCGTTTGGATAGTCGGCATCATCTTCAGGAATTTCACTTAACTTAATAATTGCCGCAAACGGGCGGCCCATTTTGCTACGGAAGCCCTGGAGAGGCCCGATCGTTTTCTCGCGCAATAACTCTTCTACTTCAGGGTATTCAAATGCTCGCCCACCTGGAGTTTTGCTGATCGTAAAGCCGCATTTTTCACAAGCGAAGCGACGATAGTTTTCTTTGACCGGACCCTTACAGTGTGGGCATGGCGTGGTCATTGTTGCGTAATCACCCGGAATGGTATCGCTGTCGTACTCTTTGGCACGCTTAACAATGCGCTGAGTCATCTGTGCAATTTCTTGCATGAAGGTATCGCGATTCATCTTGCCCTGCTCAATTAAAGAGAGCTTGTTTTCCCAGTTACCAGTTAAGTCAGGACGGGTTAATTCTTCAACGTCTAAGCCACGCAATAAGGTCATCAGCTGAAACGCTTTTGCAGTTGGAATCAGTTCGCGCGCCTCTCGAACCATGTATTTTTCAGCCAACAAGCCTTCAATAATTGCTGCACGCGTAGCAGGTGTACCGAGACCCTTTTCTGCCATGGCTTCGCGCATATCATCGTCATCAACCCATTTGCCAGCACTTTCCATTGCCGAGAGCAAGGTGGCTTCTGTGTAGCGTGCTGGCGGCTTGGTTTTTAATGGCACAGCAAGGACGGATTCAGTTTGGACTGTCTCGCCCTCTTGCACTGGCACTAACTCGTCATCAGCCTGGTTTGATTTGCCATAAACAGTCAGCCAACCAGGGTTCACAAGCACACGCCCTTCCGTTTTGAAATGGTGTCCAGATGCTTCAGTAATGCGAGTGGTGACGCGGAATTCAGCAGCAGGATAAAACACTGCTAAGAAACGGCGTACCACCAAATCGTACAGCTTTGCTTCAGGCTCACTTAGGCTCTTAGGCGTTTCTAGTGTTGGAATGATTGCAAAGTGATCTGAGATTTTAGAGTTATCAAAAATTCGTTTATTGGGTTTAATCCAACCATAACCCGCCTTGGCTTTAGGATCCTTTGGATCACCCTTGAGAATTTGTTTTGCAAAGGATCGATAGTCTTGCGAATGTTCGGCAATCGTTTCCATCGTTTGTTTAACTGTTTCCAAATAGTCCTCGGGAAGTGCTTTCGCATCCGTTCGGGGATAGGTCAAAACCTTATGCCGTTCATAGAGCGCTTGTGCAAGCCCTAAGGTATTTTTTGCAGAAAAGCCAAATCGTGCATTTGCTTCGCGTTGTAGGCTAGTTAAGTCAAATAACTGGGGCGCAAGCTGGGTAGCAGGCTTTGCTTCTTCTGTAACAGTTGCCTTCTTTCCACGACAGGCTGCCACAATGCTTTGTGCAGCAGCTTCGCTCCAGAGGCGATTTTCGCGCGCATCTGGCTCGGTTACATCCTTCTTAAATTTTGGATCAAACCAGCGACCTTCATAGATTCCAGCGGATGCAATAAATTCCGCTTTGACTTCCCAATAATCTTTAGAGACAAACTTCCGAATCAGTTCTTCGCGCTCAACCACGATAGAAAGGGTTGGCGTTTGCACGCGGCCTACTGTTGTTAGGAAAAACCCACCACTTTTGCTGTTAAACGCAGTCATTGCGCGCGTGCCATTAATGCCAACTAACCAGTCGGCTTCAGAGCGGCACCGGGCAGCATCGGCAAGCGGTTGCATTTCAACATCGGTGCGCAAGTTTGCGAAACCATCACGAATTGCCGCTGGAGTCATCGACTGCAACCATAAGCGCTGAATCGTTTGCGAAGCTTTTGCATGTTGTGCGATTAAACGGAAAATGAGTTCACCTTCTCGTCCCGCGTCACAGGCATTAATTAAAGAGTTAATGTCTTTGCGCTTAATCAGTTTTTGTAGAACCTTTAGTCGGGACTCTGTTTTTATAATTGGGCGCAAATCAAAATATGGAGGAACTACAGGGAGGTTAGCAAACGACCATTTACCTCGTTTGACCTCAAACTCTTCTGGAGCGGCTATTTCTAAAAGGTGGCCAACAGCTGAAGAAATGACAAAGTGATCGTTTTCAAAATAGTCTTCATGCTTAGTAAAGCCCCCTAGCGCCTTGGCGATATCGTTGGCAACGGAGGGCTTCTCTGCAATGATGAGCGCCTTGGGGTTGTCCACAGAAGATGTCTTGGAACTGCTTTTAGTAGATGCTTTAGCCACGCGTTTGCCTAATTTGAGCCTGAAATGCTGTTTTTAATAGAGGAAAAGGATGATCAATTTAAACCAAATCAGGGTCTGGTCTATTGCTCACCCCTTTTTTATTATTAACCGATAAATTAAGAAAAGTCCAAAAAGCCCTGTTTTTTGACATTGAAGAGCAATTTTGCCAGGCAATATTTTATTAAAAACCCCCATTTAAGGTCTTTTAAACGGGGTTTATATTAAAAAATGAGCTCTTCTAAGATATCTTTTGGGTTTCTTACCAGTTTTGCGCCTTGTTGGATTAGTAGGTGGCAACCTGCAGAAAGGGGGTTGTGGATCGACCCAGGCACTGCAAAAATCTCCCTCCCTAATTCCGCAGAAAGCCGGGCAGTAATTAAAGACCCCGACCTTTCCGCTGCTTCAACGACCACCACGCCAAGCGAGAGGGCAGAAATAATTCGGTTTCTTCTGGGAAAGTGGCTTGATTTTGGCCCTTCACCAAGCGGTAGTTCAGAGATCAAAAGCCCTTGTTGCCGAATGCATTTGGCAAGTCCCAGGTGTTCTTTGGGGTAAATCACATCTACACCAGCCCCACAGATGGCCATGGTGAAGTGTTTAGGACCCAGATTCAGGGTAGCTTGATGTGCTGCACCATCAACCCCCCGTGCGAGCCCTGAGACGACTAATAAGCCTGCCTGTGAGAGTCCTTGCGCAAAGAAAGCTGCGTTTTTTAGACCTTCAGCACTGGCTTTACGGGCGCCAACAATCGCGATCATGGGCATTTGGAGTAAATCAATATCCCCATCTATATAGAGTTGGTTGGGTGGGTCATGCAAATCATTTAGGCGCGAAGGGTATTTTTTGTCACCACGCTCTAGCCGGGTGATGCTGCTCGTTGTTAGAAAAGTAGGCATCAAAAGATTGTGATCTTTGGGGGAATAAGAACAATCGGGACAGACTGATTGCTCTGTTGGATAATTCCTATATGGCTTTGTTATCCGTCCTTTGTTATCCAGACCCGCGTCTGCACAAGATTGCCAAACCCGTGGCACAGGTAGACGCACGTATTAAAAAAATAGTCGGCGATATGGCTGACACTATGTATGAGGCGCCTGGCGTTGGATTAGCTGCGACCCAAGTGGATATTCATGAGCGCATTGTGGTGATTGATGTGTCTGATGAGCAAAATGAATTGATGGTTTTTATTAACCCTGAAATTACTTGGGCAAGCCCTGAGAAAAAATCTTGGCGGGAAGGATGCCTTTCAGTTCCTGAGTTTTACGATGAGGTTGAGAGGCCTGCTGAAATTCGAATCAAGGCCTTGGATATTGAGGGTAAGGAATTTGAGCTGGAGGCCGACGGTATTTTGGCGGTTTGCTTGCAACACGAATTAGATCACTTGCAGGGCAAAGTGTTTGTTGAGTATTTATCTTTGCTCAAAAGAACGCGTATCTCACAAAAACTGAAGAAGCGCACCAAAGAGTTAGAAGGTGAGCGCTAAGCGCCTCTAATGAAAATTGTTTTTGCTGGAACTCCTGAGTTTGCTGCGCAAGCAATGCGTGCAATAGATGAGGCAGGGCACGAAATTGTCTTGGCTCTGACTCAACCCGATCGGCGTGCAGGCAGAGGCATGCATCTCCACGCTAGCCCTGTTAAAGAGTTTGCTTTAGAAAAAAATATTCCAGTGCTGCAGCCCGAAACGTTAAAGCGCAATAGCGCTGACCCACTAAAGCAAGCGCAGGCACAAGAGGCTTACCAGAAATTATCCGCAATCGAATTCGATGCCATGGTAGTGGTGGCATACGGTCTTATCTTGCCACAAGAAATTTTAGATATTGCTCAGCGCCCTGGTAGGTTCGGTAGTTTTAATATTCATGCTTCTTTATTGCCACGTTGGCGTGGTGCTGCCCCAATTCAGCGTGCCATTGAGGCCGGTGATAAAAACACAGGCATTTGCATAATGCAAATGGATGCTGGCTTAGATACGGGCGACATAGTCCTTATAAAAACGCTTCCAATAACGCCAGATGAAACAAGCGCTACTTTGCACGATCGATTGCGCACATTGGGCGCTAAGTCAATTGTTGAAGCACTCCAACTTGTAGTTGAGGACCGTTCCACTCGAGTGCGGCAAGAAAACGCTGGAATTACCTATGCTGAAAAAATCTTAAAGAGTGAGGCTGAAATTGATTGGAATTTAAGTGCCGCACAAATTGATAATCGAATTCGTGCTTTCAACCCCTTTCCTGGTGCCACCAGTAATATCGAGAGCGAACCAATGAAGTTATGGGATTCTCGCATTCCTTCGGTAGGCTCATGTAGCGAGACTGGGCAGCCTGGTGAGGTATTGGGGTTTAGTAATGACAGTGCTTATATTCAGTGTGGCGCCGGAGTAGTAGAAGTTTTAGAGATGCAAAAGCCCGGCGGAAAAAAAATGCCTGCAAAGCTGTGCCTGCAGTCTCTCGGATCCCAAGAAAAACCGTTCCGCTTTCATGCAAAGGAGTAGACATGTTTAATTTTGCAAAGACTGCTGTTTTGATGGCGGCCATTACTGCGCTGTTTGTGGTTGTGGGCGGTATGCTGGGCGGAGAGCAGGGCATGATCATGGCCTTGTTAATGGCTGTTGGCATGAACTTTTTTAGCTATTGGTTTTCTGACACGATGGTTCTCAAGATGACCAATGCCCAGCAAGTTGATGAGCGGTCTGCCCCACAGTTTTATGCACTGGTCAAGGAGCTTTCACAAAAGGCAGGTTTGCCTATGCCGAAAGTATTCTTGATTGATGAGGATTCTCCCAATGCTTTTGCAACCGGGCGCAATCCAGACAATGCTTCTGTAGCTGCAACCACGGGAATTTTAAAAATTCTTTCTAATCGCGAATTGCGCGGCGTGATGGCTCATGAGTTAGCCCACGTGCAACATCGTGATATTTTGATTTCAACTGTTGCCGCAACTATGGCCGGAGCAATTTCTGCATTAGCCAATTTCGCTATGTTTTTTGGTGGGCGCAATTCTGAAGGCAGACCAAGCAATCCGCTTGCGGGTTTATTGGTAGCTATTCTTGCGCCGATTGCTGCTAGCCTAATTCAAATGAGTATTTCACGCGCAAGGGAATATGAGGCTGATCGTGGTGGCGCTGAAATCAGCTTAGATCCAGAGGCTTTGGCCCATGCCTTGGAAAAGATTCATAACCATGCTCAGGGAATTCCATTTCAAGCAGTAGAACAACATCCTGAGACAGCGCAAATGATGATTCTGAATCCTCTGGGTGCGGGCGGTCTTGCACAACTATTCTCCACTCACCCTCCAACCGAGGAGCGGGTGGCACGCCTCATGGCCATGGCAAAAAACGGGGAATACCCCGGAGCAAATTAGTTTGACTGATAAAAAAACGTCGCAAAGCCTTCCACTTTCTGAAGCTATCTGTATCTCTGCGCAAGCAATTGGTGAGGTGATGAGTGGGAGATCGCTTACTGAAGTTTTAGACCAGCTCGATGCACATGAGCGGCCGATTGTGCAAAGCCTGAGCTTTGATGCTTTGCGTAAATGGGTTCGATCACATGAACTCATTAAGCAATTTATTCCAAAGACTCCACCGCCAGAGGTAGATCATTTACTGAGCGTTGCCATTGCTTTGTTTTTGCAAGAAGCTTCAGAGGGTAAAGGCTATGCCGCACATACCATAGTGGATCAAGCTGTGAAAGCTTGCGGTGAATACGACCCAACTATGTATGCCAAAGGTTTGGTGAATGCGGTCTTACGCAAAGTCAGCCTTACGGTCCAGCCACCACCAGGTGAAAATTCATATCCACCTGACCCAATACCGATGTTTGTTCCAGCGTGGTGGCGCGCGAATTTGAAGCGAAATTATTCCAAGACTTGGCAATCGATTCTGTTTGCACAGGCAAAACGAGCCCCATTAATTTTGCGAGTAAATCAAAAGCAATATTCACGAGAGCAATATCAGGCCCTATTAAGCGAAGCGGGAATTGCATCAAATCCTGTCGAAGAGCTTGCAGGTATGAAGCTCCCATCGGCTTTGCTGCTATCCGATCCAGTTCCCGTTTCTGAATTGCCCGGGTTTTATAGTGGCGCTGTTTCTGTTCAGGATGCGGGCGCTCAAATGGCTGCCATTCTTTTGAACCCCCAACCAGGCGAGAGAATCTTGGACGCGTGTTCTGCGCCAGGTGGAAAGGCCGCCCATCTATTAGAGCTTGCCGAGTGTGAGATGGTGGCTTTAGAGCTCGATGGTGAACGTATTGGAAAAATCAGCGGCAATCTAGACCGATTGCGCTTGAACTCCGACAAAGTGCGCGTGTTGAGAGGCGATGCCTCAAAGGGCTCCTGGTGGGATGGCGTACTCTTTGACAAAATATTGTTGGATGCACCCTGTTCCGCATCGGGCATTGTGGCTAGGCATCCTGACATTCCCTTTTTAAGACGCGAGGCCGATATCAAGTCTTTGCAGCAAAAACAGCTAGGCATTCTAGAGCAGGCATGGAAAATGCTAAAGCCAGAGGGGCTGTTGCTTTACGTTACCTGCTCTGTTTTTCCTGAGGAGGGGGAGGATCAGGCAGTCCGGTTTGCTGCAGAGCATGGCAATGCGTTACGATTAAGCGCCCCAGGGCAGATTCTGCCAAGTGAAGTGAGCGATGGTTTTTACTATGCCTTGTTTAAGAAAAATGGGCCATGAGCCAAAGAATTAAACAATTCATCTTTTTATGCTTGATGGTTTTGTGTGTTTTTGCGACGCCGGCAAGTGCAGAGGGAATCAAAATCAAATCCTTTGAGTTGGAGAGGGTTGATAACGACTGGCTATTGAATGCAAGCTTCCAAATTGAGCTTTCCCCAGGGCTTGAAGATGCTGTACAAAAAGGGGTGGTGTTGTACTTTCAGACCGAATTTGATTTAACACGCTCTAGGTGGTATTGGTTTGATGAAAAACCTGCGGTTGCCCAAAGACAAACTCGCTTGTCGTACCAACCCCTTACCCAACAATATCGAATTGCTTCGGATGGTTTTACATTCTCAGCAAAGACGATTTCCGAGGCCTTACAAGCTGTTGGATCTATTGGTGGTTGGCGCGTAATTGATAACAATCAACTGGATTCAAACAAGCTCTATACCGCCGGCTTTCGGATGACTTTAGATTTAAGCAAACTACCCAAGCCTTTTCAGGTAAACGCCTTAAACAACCGCGACTGGAACGTTTCAAGTGATTGGATCCGCTTCCCCTTGCAGCCTAATGGTCCAAACCTGATTAAACGATGAATGTACCAATAGATCCTCTTAAGGCCTCGATCTTTACGTCAAAGGTCTGGCAAAAAAAAGTAATCCCCATTGCCATTGGCGCTATTGGCATATTTGCTTTGCTGTTATTGGCGCTGCTTTTTATTGCATCATCTAACACAGAGTTTTTTGAAAATTACTTTATTTGGCTTTATGCGGCCAATATAGTTATTGGGATCTGTCTTGCTTTAGTCATCTTATCTTTGATCGTCGTGATTGGAGTTCGATGGTATCGGGGCCACTTTGGTACCCGCCTAATTGCAAAATTGGCAATGATTTTTGCTTTAGTTGGAATTGTTCCCGGTTTAATTTTGTATGGCGTCTCTCTGCAGTTTGTTTCCCGCAGTATTGAAACTTGGTTTGATGTAAAGGTAGAGTCTGCCCTGAACTCCGGCCTAGAGTTGGGTCGTGTTACCTTGCGAGTTGCTCAAGAAGAGATTTTGGCCGAGGGCAATTTCATCGCTGATCAGATTGTGCAAGCTCCACCAGGAGCAAGTACTGAGCAGGTTGCTACTATGGTTATGAAGGTCCGCAATCAATTTGGCATTCAGGAGGTCAGCCTCTTTAATATGCAGCGCAATTTGATCTTAACTAGCGAGGTAAGACCTAAAAAATACTTGCCTGCGCCCAGTGCCGATGTGATTTCAGAGGCATTTAAAAAGAAGGGCGTTGCCTTTTTAGATCAAATCGAAATGGAAGGGGGGGAGCGCGGCTATCGAGTAAGGGCAGTTGTTCCGATCGTGCGGAAAAAACTCTTACAAAGCAAATTAGAGTCTGGCAAAGTGGTGGATGATCAATTTTTTTTACAATTAGTGCGCTATATTCCCGCGCCATTAGCTAAGAATATTTATGCGGTTGAGACTGCCTATACCGAATATCAAGAGAAGTCATTGGGACGTAGTGGTTTGCGCAAGATGTTTGTTGGGACACTAACGCTCACGTTATTTTTTGCGGTATTTGTGGCAATTACTTTGGCTCTCATGTTGGGTCGCCAATTGGCTCGCCCACTTTTGATGTTGTTAAAGGGGACGCAGGCGGTCGCAGAGGGCGACTTGTCTCCGAAGCCCGAGCTAGATACCGGGGATGAGCTGGGAATGCTGACTCGCCAATTCAATGTCATGACGAGGCAGCTGGCCGATACTCGTAGTTCTTTACAAGAATCAAAAGCGTTTTTAGAAAAGGTACTTGGTAGCCTAACTGCAGGCGTTTGTATTTTTGATAAAAACTACAATGTGGTCTCTAGTAACGCTGGCGCCGACCGAATTTTTGGCCAAGACCTTACTTACCTAGATGGAAAGCCTTTAAGTACTAGCCCGGTTCTTGTTGAGTTTGAAGAGGCGATTAAAGGTGGCTTTGCGACTATGAAGCTTACAGTGGCGGGGGGAGAGAGTAAGCCCCTTGGACAGCTTAGCCATCAAAATATTCCCGTTTGGCAAAAACAAATTCAATTGCACACTACGAATGAGTATGAGAATGAGTTAGGCGTTACCTTGTTTGTGCGAGGTACTGAACTCACCGCAGATCTGCGCATGGTGGTGTTCGACGACATTACAGACGTGGTTAGCGCTCAAAGATCCATTGCTTGGAGCGAAGTGGCTAGACGCCTTGCTCATGAAATTAAAAATCCTCTTACACCTATTCAGTTATCCGCCGAACGCTTGCAACACAAGCTTGCAGGTAAGCTCAGTGCAGAGCAAGAAGAGATGATTAATCGCAGTACTGAAACGATTATTGGTCAGGTGCAGGCGATGAAGGAGATGGTCAATGACTTTAGAGACTTTGCCAAAACACCCACACCTCAATTAAGGCCCGTTTCTATCAATGCACTTACGACTGAAATTTTAGGTCTATATGAGGGTAGTCCGCTGCGCACTCAGCTTGATTTGCAGTGCCCAGATATTATGGGGGACCCTACCCAGTTAAGACAGGTTATCCATAATTTGCTTCAAAATGCACAAGACGCTACTCTAGAGGGTAACCATCCCGGCGAACCGGTTGAGGTAAAAACAGAGTTAGTGCCCTATGGTGAGCACCATGGCATAGTCCAAAATGCAGTGCGCTTAACAATAAGCGATTGTGGAGTTGGATTTCCAGCTAAGATATTGGCAAGAGCATTTGAACCATATGTAACAACAAAGAGTAAAGGCACGGGATTGGGTCTGGCGGTCGTGAAAAAAATTATTGATGACCACTCTGCCAAAATTGAAATACGAAATCGTATGCAGGGAGAAGAAGTGATCGGTGCGCAGGTATCAATATTGTTTATGAATCTAGCAAAAGAGGCGGCCTAAATATGGCTAGTATTTTGGTTGTTGATGACGAGATGGGCATTCGTGAGCTTCTCAATGAGATTCTGACGGATGAGGGTCATACAGTCTATGCCGCAGAAAGTGCCATCCAAGCTCGCACCATTCGTGAACAAATGCGCCCTGACCTTGTTCTATTGGATATCTGGATGCCAGACACCGATGGCATTACGTTGCTAAAAGAATGGTCCAAGACAGGACAGCTCACAATGCCAGTGGTAATGATGTCAGGTCACGCCACGATTGATACGGCAGTAGAGGCTACCCGCATTGGTGCTTTGAATTTCTTAGAGAAACCGATTGCCTTACAAAAGCTTCTAAAGACAGTTAGCAAAGCCCTGGAGAGCTCCCCTAAATATGTTGAGCCCGAAGAAGAGCGGGCTGTACAGTCCAGCGCAACTGCCGCTGCTGCAAAGTCACATTCTAATGAGGCGGCCGTCACCCCTGTTGTTGAGGGAGAATTCATCAGCGGAATTGCAAAAACCTATTTTGATCTGCCGCTAAGAGAGGCAAGAGATCTTTTTGAAAAAGCCTACTTCGAGCATCAAATGCAAATCATGGGTGGCAGTATGACCAAGATTTCAGACTATACAGGCTTAGAAAGAACCCATTTATATCGCAAGCTCAAAGCCCTGGGAATTGATACTTCTCGCAACAAGGGTGAGCAGTAAGATCTAAAGTGAATCGATTGCCATTAGCGGTCGGCATTGATTCTTTGCGCTAGCATTTGTTGAAAGCATCGATGCATCGGCATTGCGACAGATAATAGTCTCACACTATATGCCCATCATTTTCGGAATGACTCCCAATGGAAATTAAGGTCAACTTTCTCGACAAGCTACGTCTTGAAGCCAAGTTTGATGACTTCACGGTGATTGCCGACCAGCCTATTCGATATAAGGGTGATGGCTCAGCGCCAGGCCCCTTCGACTACTTCCTGGCTTCTTCAGCCTTGTGTGCAGCTTATTTTGTGAAGTTGTACTGCGACACTCGCAATATTCCTACCGAAAATATTCGCCTCTCACAAAATAATATTGTTAATCCTGAAAACCGATATCAACAGATTTTCAAGATTCAGGTGGAATTGCCAGAGGATATCTCGGCCAATGATCGCCAGGGCATCTTGCGCTCTATAGAACGCTGTACGGTTAAAAAAGTAGTGCAAGCTGGGCCAGAGTTTGTCATTGAAGAAGTAAAGAACTTGGATGAAGATGCGCAGACTTTATTGACCTTGAGCCCGGTATCTGAGGCTGGCACCTATATTGTAGGCAAGGATCTGCCGCTGGAGCAAACGATTGCCAATATGTCTAGGGTATTAGCAAACCTGGGTATCAAGATTGAAATTGCCTCATGGCGCAACCTGATTCCTAATGTCTGGTCCTTACATATCCGTGATGCCCATTCGCCAATGTGTTTTACCAATGGCAAAGGATCAACAAAGGAAAGCGCCTTGGCATCGGCCTTGGGTGAGTATATCGAGCGATTGAGTAACAACCATTTCTACGCTGGTGCATTTTGGGGTGAAGAAATGGCAAGTAAAACATTTGTACATTACCCGAACGAGCAATGGTTTATGCCGGGCAGTAAGGACGCACTGCCAACTGAAATTTTGGATGAGTATTGCCTGAAAATATTTAATCCTGATGGAGATTTACGTAGCTCGCATTTAATTGATACTAATTCTGGCAATGTAGAGCGCGGTATTTGTTCGTTGCCTTATGTGCGCCAGTCAGATGGTGAGACTGTTTATTTTCCATCGAATTTGATTGAAAACCTATATGTCAGCAATGGCATGAGTGCCGGCAATACATTGGCCGAAGCGCAGGTGCAATGTCTGTCGGAGATTTTTGAGCGGGCAGTCAAACGTGAAATTCTAGAAGGGGAGATCGCCTTGCCGGATGTTCCTCAGGAAGTGCTCGCAAAATATCCTCACATTCTGGCTGGTATTCGGGGCTTAGAAGAACAAGGTTTTCCAGTATTGGTAAAGGATGCTTCACTCGGTGGGATCTTTCCAGTGATGTGCGTTACTTTGATGAACCCGCGAACGGGCGGGGTATTTGCCTCCTTCGGCGCACACCCAAGCCTAGAGGTTGCACTGGAGCGCAGCTTGACCGAGTTACTACAGGGGCGCAGTTTAGAAGGCTTAAACGATTTGCCCCCACCAACTTTTGCAAGTGAGGCGGTAACGGAGCCCAATAACTTTGTTGAACACTTTATTGATTCGAGTGGCATTGTGTCATGGCGTTTTTTCAGTGCAAAATCGAATTACGATTTTGTTGAGTGGGACTTCTCTGGTCATGGTGAAAAATCCAATACTGAAGAGGCGGAAACCCTATTCGGTATTCTCGAAGCGATGGGCAAAGAAGCTTATGTGGCGGAATACGACCATTTGGGTGCGACTGCTTGCCGAATTTTGGTGCCTGGTTACTCTGAGGTTTATCCGATAGAAGATTTGATTTGGGATAACACGAATAAAGCTTTGTTATTCCGTGAAGATATTTTGAATCTGCATTGTCTAGACGATGCAAGTCTAAGTGGGCTACTTGAGCGCTTAGAGAATAATGAGTTAGATGAGTACGGCGATATCGCCACACTGATTGGTATTGAGTTTGACGAGAATACGCCATGGGGCCAGCTAACCGTTCTGGAGTTAAAGCTACTCATTCATCTTGCGATAAAGCAATATGATCAGGCACATGAGCTGGTAGGAGCTTTTCTTCAATATAACGACAACACTATCGAGCGCAAATTGTTCTACCAAGCCTTAAATGCGGTATTAGATATTCTGCTGGATGACGATCTGAAAATCGATGATTACATAGTCAATTTGCGTCGGATGTTTGGTGATAAGAGAATGGATGCTGTAATGGGATCTATGGATGGTAGTGTGCGATTCCATGGATTGACCCCAACCAGCATGAAGCTGGAGGGGCTTGAGCGGCACCACCGCTTGATTGACAGTTACCGAAAGCTACATACGGCCCGAGGCAAAATAGCAGCTATAGTCACTTAGAGGCGAGAGCCGTCATACAGTTATCAGCCCCTAGCTGCCATAACACCCCAAAAATGAATAGGCTTAACTGCTAACTTTAAGGAGGATTCTTATGCGTTAGTATTTGCATAGGAAAGTTCAAGGAAGCAATTTTCATGTTTTTAAAAAAATTACACCCCAAAGATGCGCATATTGCCGCATCAGCAATTGTCGGAGCCTGCAGATTAGGGGGGTGGACGCACGAACTACAGCCACAGCTATTGCATGTGCTTTTTAAAAACCTTTTAGACTTTGAGTGCGACTTTAATACTTTTCCGGGGTCTAGTATGGAAGCTGTAGGGACTGTATTTAAAGATCATGAAAGTCGAAGTGAAGTTATTGATTTGATGTTAATGGTAGAAGCGTTGTGCGCTGAAATTCCCGAAGCGGTAGCTAGCTCAGTTTCTGCCTATGCAAGTTATCTCGGAGTTGCTAATGAGAGAATTCATATGCTGAGAGATTTGGCTAAGCACTCCATTGCAAAAGCACAAGAGGATTTTTATCGAAATAATTATTTTTCAGATAAGGATTTAGCGATTGAAAATTTTCATGCGCTAGTCAAAAGCTATGGCCTGCCTGCTTATGTCGTGGGCGTAAAAGATGATCCCAAAGAGATATTGCGTTGGGAGGCTTTAGCCAATCTGCCAGAGGAAAGTCTTGGGAAAGGCCTTTGGAACTTTTATAAAAAAAGAGGTTTTGCCTTTCCTGGAACGGTTGGCGGAGTCAATTCTGCTGTTGCGCATCATGATTGGATTCATATATTGGCGGATTATGACTCCGATGGTATTGGTGAGATTGAAGTTGCCGCATTTTCAACAATGGCTACTAATTCAGATTCTCCCGTGATGAATTTTCTAGGGGTGTTGAGTATTTTTCAAGGAGGACTCTTAAAGTCACTTGTCACTAGCGCCAACCCGCATTTAGGCCATGATTTAGAGGTTAGTAATGGCATGGAGCGAGTGGTAAATGCGCTGCAGAGAGGTCGTGAGTGCAGCGTAGATCTGATTGAGGGTATGAATTTTTTCGAATATGCCGACCATTCTTTAGATGCGCTAAGACTCAAATGGAATATTGTTCCAAAAGCCTCAGAATTTTCAGCTTGAAAGGGTGCAGAAATTTGCCATAATTAGTGATAATAAGCATAAGAATGAGACTTACAATAACTCGCAAGCGCCAATAATAAGGTGCTATATATTTAAATGCCGTTTTAGCCTAACTAATGATTTCTAGGAGATAAAAATGAAATTGATTAATTGCTTATTGCTATGTGCTGCACTATTGCCTGTGACTGCCTTTTCTCAAAGCGCTACCCCGAAAATTGTATCCATATCCACTCTAGATGCTAATAACGATCAGATCATTAGCAAGGCTGAAGCGCTTAAAGCGGGCATGCCAGATGCAGTTTTCAAAAAAATTGATCAAGATAATAGCGGCCAAATTACTAAGGCTGAATTGGATGCTTACAGATCTCAAAATAACTCGATCAGCGCCATAGATACTGACAAAGATGGAAAGATTAGCAAAGCTGAAGCAATGAAAATGGGTATGTCAGCCCAAGAATTTAGAATATTAGATAAAGACAATAGCGGATACATCACACAA